>Ga0256842_1002392_pt1 | contig 13537 bp, 16 predicted proteins | sample 4559240metaG_FD_185973 | JGI IMG/M metagenome (GOLD analysis project Ga0256842, IMG submission 185973) | Hydrothermal vent microbial communities from Guaymas Basin, Mexico - 4559-240 | ecosystem: Environmental > Aquatic > Marine > Hydrothermal vents | place: Mexico: Guaymas Basin | collected...
CAAGTTTTTCTAAGTTTCTAAACTTTAAATCTATGATTTTATACTCTATATCTAGTAAATCGTTTAAAAAACTTATAAGTATAGCTTTGTTCTCTTCTGTCCCAAAAAGCCATTTAAAACCAAAGTCTGTAAATGGGTCTATATATTTATCTTTTATTGTCATGCACATTGTTTATCCTTTTTCTTATTTCTCATAAAATAATAGAGATGAAACTCTTCTTTAAAGGTCATCGAACAACTCATCTCTTGAAATAGTTTTTATTTTTTTATTTTGAATATCATCAACTCTTGAAACTAACTCATCACTTAATAAATTCTTATTTTCTACATTTATTTTTGCTACATTTTCTGGAAGTAAATTTAAAAAATCTAAAATCATTTTGACATAATTATCTTTCACTTCTAATTGTATTGTTTGCATTGTAATTACCTTTTTTGTTTATTTTATCATAAATAATTATTTTAGCTTTCGTTACCACTATTTTCATGCTAATCCAAACTTCTATTTATATTTAATTATCTTTCATAAACATCACCACAAGAATATGGGGACGAAAATCACTGTCCATTCCTAACACAACGAATATATATCTCATTGCTTACCCAATGTTCCTTGTCATAGCCATGAACAAAATCAACACACCAAGCTGAGTCTCGGACAGATTCTGATTTACTCCAAAACATTTGATATTCCATATTCATTGATTCTAATAATTGTTTTTTTATATATGTTTTACCACTATAAGATTTTTTATTTTTAAAACTTTCTTGTATTAAAATAGTTTTTAATTCATCTATTGTAGGAACTCTCCAATCATTATAGCCACCATATTTTTCATTATTGAGTTTATCAACATATTCTTGAATCCAGATCCATTTTGACCTTTTGTTTTTTACATTTACTTGCCAAATCAAACTTGTATCTGGATCTTGCCATACTTTTTGATTATCTTTTGATATTAAACTGTCTATTGTTTTAGATATTTTCTTTGACATAGAATCTTCTTTTTTTATTCTAGGTGTATCTATATCCCTATCTTGGTATACAATTTTTTCAACTATTCTATCTTTATAAATCACTTTCTCTTTTATCTTTACACTCTGATTCTCTTTGTCTTGAAGCTCTTTTTTAAGTTTCTCTATCTCTTTTAAATATTGTGAATTATCTTCTTGTTTAGTTTTTAATGATTCTTTGTTAAAATTTAAAATAGCTTTATTTTTAAATATAGAGTTATGAATCCATGGTCTTTGTTTATCTCCACTCTCATCTACTATATCTTTTCCAGTTAAGTCTAAAATCTCTTGAATAGTTAGATTCTCTTTGTTTATATGTTTTAAAAGTGATTTTGTAAATAGCCCATTTCTACCGTTTGGATTGTCTAGTGCTACCTCGTTTGGAGATGTTGCAAAGGCTATGAGTGATTCTGAGATGGAGATGGTAGTATTTGCTAAACCTCTGTTTATTTGTGGTGTTATGTTTCTACTGTGAGCATATTGTTTGATGTTCTTTGAGAAAGGGTTATCACGACAACTGTCTAGTATAAATATATTAGCTTTTGAGTTTGTATTTGAGAATCTATTTTCTATGGTGCTTAGATTTATACTCTCAGAACTTATCTCCTCACTATCTTCGATATTAGCATCAACAGGAACTAAAAAGTTTTCTCCATTGTACTGTAAGCCATGACCAGCATAATAAAAAAACAGTATATCAGAATCTACGGCTGAATCACTAAATGATTTTACAGTTTTATTGAACTTTTTTAATGAAAGATTCTCATCATAAACAACATCAAACCCTATCCCCTCTAAGGCAGTTTTTATATCAAAACTATCATTTGTAGGATTCTTTAATTGTGAAACATTTTCGTATTTACTGTTCCCTATGATTAAGGCTGTTTTTTTCATTTAGGTTTTTCCTATTAATATTTTTTTATAACTTTCAAATAGCTATATTTAATCAACTAACATAATTTTTATTATATTTTTAATCTCTTTTATATTTTTATGAGTAAGTTTTATATCTGTTTTATTTATAACTCTTTTTACTGAAATAGTTCTTATTTGGTCTAATACTACAAAACTATCATTTTTAATTTTTACCCTTGTTGGATAATCTTTATTAGTTGATGTCATAGGGGCTACTATAAGATTCTCAAAATTCATCTCTTTTGGGGATATGATAAGACAAGGTCTAGTTTTTTGTATCTCACTGCCTACAGTTGGATTTAGATTTACTATCACAACTTCATATTGATTATAAATCATCCCAATCCTTACAATCTAAATCATCCTCTATCAAAAGTTTATTTGATGAGTTTTTAAACTTATCTTCCCAACCTTTTCTAGGGGTTTGAATAGTATCTAGTATAATTTGATCTCCTTTAACCCGTAATTCAAATGCACTCAATGAATGAAACATTTTAAGTATATTTGCTGGTATTCGTATCCCTTTACTTGTCCCTATATCAATTAACGCTACTTGCATTTTAAATCCTTTTAATCAACTAAACATAATTATATTATAGTTATATTAAATTGTCAAATTTTACTTAGATTCTATATTCTCTCGTGCTAATTCATATAGATATTTACTTCTATTTTATTCTTTGATGTTTGGGTTTTGTGTATCCATAGAAGTATTTATCTAATTTCCAACTTAGGAATTAATACTTATATACACACTCCCACGCAGAGCATGGGAGCGAGAGAAAGAAATAACTATTATTCTTTTCTAACACAACGAATATATCAACTATTCGACTTATCAAGATAATCATCAAAGCCATAATAGAAACTGATACGCCAAGCCTGAGATAAATTTTTTTTGAATTCTGTTGAACTCCAAAACCATTGATATAAGGCTGTTTTTTTCATTTAGGTTTTTTCCTTATTAATATTTTTTAAGTAGTTTAAATCTTCATAGTATTTGCTTTTAAGAGCATCTTCTATATAAATTTGAGAATCTTCTATTTTAGGTAGCATCTCTACTAAAGCATATTTTTACTATCAAACATAGATAAAATCTTTTACAGCATTTAGTTTTACTAATGGATTCAACTTATTATAATTCATCAAATCTATTTTATGTTTTAAAGTAGTTGTCAACTCTTGTTCTAGTGTAAGATAATTATCAAAATCCAATTTTGAACCATCTTTTAATATATAGGCAATATCACTATCACTATTTTTATGATTTGTACCATTTGAAAAAGAGCCAAATAAAACAAATTTTTCTATACTAAAAAACTTTTTTTTCTCTTTTAAAATCTTTAAAATTTCATTTTGTTTTATCATTTTATCCCCTTTTTGTAATATAACTAATACTACTCTCATAAATCTCACACTCATCAGAAAAACCACGATAATAAGCTACTAAGTCTAACTTACTTATCGTATGTTTTTTTGATAACTCTTTTTGAATCTGAGTGTTTGCTAAACCTCTGCTATTTGAGTTTGTAAAAATTTCACTTTTAGAATCATTAAGTATCGGTTTTTTGATAACTTTGTTAGATATAAAAAGTTTGATGATGTCATCTCCAAAAGGTGCTGAAATATCATATCCATCTGACCAAGTGGGAAATTTATAGTTTTTATTTGCCTGAATTTTATCAGATTCTATGAGGTCGAGGGGAACGATGTTATTTTCATCGTCAATGTTGTAACCGTAAATATACCAATCGTTAAACTTACTATCTAGTTTAAAATTTATAGATAATTTATCTCCATTGTAAAAAACTTCTTTATCCAAAGAAAGTGTTATATTTTTATCTCTCTTATTATTATCTGCCACCTCTTTAAAGTTTGGATTTTCTATGTTTACTATTATCTCTTTTTTACGACTAGATAAAAAGATAAGAATCACAATAATGAAAAGCAATCCAGCAACTAGAAAGTAAAGCAAATCATCAGTTTTATTTTGAACAACGAACTTATTATCTATCTGGTTTTTTACAACAATATCAATATTATTTATAATCTTTGTGGTATTTTTATTGATAATTTTTGAGAGTTGTGGGTTTGAAATTTTTGTTTTTAGTTTTTTTATCTCTTCTAAAAGTTTGTTAAATTCTGCTTTTCCTATCTTAGAATCGTTTAAACTATTAAGTTTTTTCATTATCTCAAAACTGTTTTTTATATCACTCTTTTGTATATCAAACTTTGCTTTGATTTTGTAAGTATAGATTTGTGAATCTTTTGTGTAGCTTGTGTTTATCACTTTTATAAGAGAGACTAAGCCTTCTGATTTTTGTAGAATCTTAGATTTAATCTCCTCTTTTAACACACCTAATTTTTCAGATTCTATAAGTTCTAACTCAGATTCTATATATACACCAGCTATATTTAAAGCCTCTGTTTTTGCATTTAGTAATGCTCTTTGTGTTGCTATAGTTTTGTCACTATTTGAACCATAGCCCATTGATGTGATGCTTTGAGCATTTAACATTATGCTTAATGTCATCCATAGTAATAATATCTTTGCCATCTAATCCTCTTTTACCCTCAAACTAATCTCATAAACCACTTGTTGTAATGGTAACATCTCTTCATATATTTTATAAAGTGTATCTATAAGTTTATCACCATTTTCTATAAGCTTAGGTTCTAAAATTTTGTAAGTTGCCATCCCTTTATATAAACTAAGTTCAGCACTTTTCATCTCTTTTGTAAAACCTCTAGGAAATCTTTTGTAACCTTTTTCTATCGTTTTATAACCTTTAGAATCTAGCTTTTTTAAAAGTTTATCTAACTCAATTCGTCTTTTATCATCTTTGATATACTCTCTGTAAGCATCAAGCATAGGTTTTTCAAACCATCTTACACCAACTGCTACAAAAAGTTCATCTGGTGAAAAGTGTAAGTAAAAAGATGATGTTTGCATCCTACTACCATTACCTTGCCAAAATATGATACCGATTCTATGTTTAAGTGGTACTTTTATAGCACCCATTCTTCTAGTGTCTCTATAGATTCTAAAAAGTGATTTGTTGATTTTTGGGGAGAAGTTTATAGTGGGTTCTAAAGCTTGGAGATGCTCCCCAAACTCAGATATAAAGGCACGAGACGGTTCAAGTATACAACTTTCATACTCACTCCTATGTGCCTCAAACCACTCTTTGTTGTTATTTTTACGGATAGAATCTAAAAATAATAGTGTTTTTTTACTAAAACCTTTAAATTCCATATAAAAAATTTTATGCTAGTTTTCTATTTCTAAATGCCAATATTATAACTACAAACAATATCGCATAAGTAACAGGCACAAAATCAGGTACTGGAACTGGATCACCTTTTGCATAAGAGTGTAAACCAGCTAGATAATAATTTACTCCGAAGTATGTCATAAGAACTACAGAATAAGATAAAAGTGAAATAACTGCAAAATTAAACTCACTATAGATAGACTTTATAAATCTAAGATGTAGAACAACAGCATAAACTAAAATCGTAACCAATGCCCATGTCTCTTTAGGATCCCAACCCCAGTATCTACCCCAAGATTCATTTGCCCAAACACCACCCAAAAAGTTACCTACAGTTAAAAGTACAAGTCCAACCATTAAACTCATCTCATTTATAGAGTTTAACTCTTTTATAGATAATGTGATCTGCTTTTCATTTTTCTTTGTTTTAAAAATAAATAACAATACAACTATAAATCCTAGCAATGACCCTAATCCTAAAAAGCCATAACTAGCAGTAATCATAGAAACATGTATACTTAACCAATAAGAGTTAAGCACAGGAACAAGATTTGTAACTTGTGGATCCATCCAGTTTAGATGTGCAACAAACAATATTAAACCAGCTAAAATACTTGTAGAAGCAAGTGTCATTGGTGATCTTTTTGAGAAAATAAAACCTGCTAAGACAGTTGCCCAACCAATATATATCATAGATTCGTAGCCATCAGACCATGGAGCATGACCAGATATATACCATCTATTTGCAAGACCCATTGTATGAGCAATAAAAAATAAAACTAAAAGAATTAAAGTAGCTTTAGTATATATAGTTATATTGAAACTTGGTTTTAAAATTTTTATAAAGCTTAAAATTAACAGTGCAAATCCAACTAAAAGATATAACGGATATATTGTTTCAAAAATCTTAGCTTTGTTATAAAAAACTTCTGCTAAAATTCTATTTTTACTAGGGTAAACTTCTAAACCATAAAACTTTTGATATTCTGCTATTTTGCTTAAAGCATTATTTGCAGGAGTCCAATTACCAGTGCTTAAAGCTTCATCTACTGAACTAAAATATCTGACTGCTATAGTTCTTAATCTATCAGCATCTTCTTTATTGAATGCTTGTAATGCCTCTATTGTAGCATACCATTTATTATTAATATCATTTGGTTTTGGCCATATTTTAACTAAAGAACCTGTATAAACCATATAACAAATATTTACTCTTTCATCAACTTTTAAGATAGCTTTATCATATTTATCTCTATATTTTGCTTCTTTTCTAACAGCACTATCAACAGCATCTGCTAGTTTATAACCTTTCATATGAACAGCATCATCAAAAAATTGTGCAAATGAAGCATGTGTTGCATCTTTCTTTATACCTAGTAGTTTATTTATAGATTTATTTTTAGTACGAATCATCTTTACATCTCTATATAGATCAGGTTTAATCATCATACCTAGTATCACTTGATTTGATGTTAGTTTTTTATCACCTACCTCTACACTAGAACCTCTATAAATTTTAGCTAAAATTTCTGTTGAAAGTGTATCTAGTGGCTTCATTCTTCCACCACTATCTTGAACTACTAACTCTCCAAATTTATTTGCATGATTTTTATCAAATGAAAGTATAGTTTTTATAGTTGGGTTTAAATCTTGTGCATAAGTTGGAACTACACTAGATAGTATTCCAACTGCTATCAATAATCCTAATGCTTGTTTATCGTGTGCTTTTTTAGCTTTTTTCTTTAGTTGCTCAAATCTATTTTTTCTTGAAAAAAGTGACCAGAACATACCAACAGCTAGTAAAAAATAACCTATATATGATGGGAGAGTTCCTGGATCATTGTTTACAGATAGAATAGTTCCTTTTTCATCTTGATCATAAGAAGCTTGAAAAAATCTAAATCCACGATGTTCTAAAATATTGTTCATAAAAATCCTGTATGGCATTTTAATATTTTGTTCTTTATCTATTAAAATAACTTCACTAGCATATGAAGCTGGTGACATTGAACCTGGGTATCTGTCAAGTTGAAAATCTTTTAAGTAAATAGAAAAAGGTAATTGTATCTCTTTTGAACCATAAGATAAAGATATGCTAACACCATCTATAACATCATGATACTCTTTCGCCATTGTACCAACTTTACCATAAATTAACATATTTTTAGATTTATCATCTACACTTATTTTAAAACGAAGTGCATCATACCCTACTCTCATAGGTGAAGCTTTTGGATTTGATACTATTTTTATACCAGAATGTGGTAAAAAATTACGAAGTACAAAACTAGCATTATCATAAGTAAAAAGTGTTCTAGTTGTAAAAGGCTCATTTGCATTAACAGCTAAACTACCTTTTGAACCATCATCCATCTTTAAATAATCTAAAGGCACACTATGATTCATAAAAAGTTTACCATCTTTAACAAACAACTCTATAACTTTTTTACTAAATTTTTTACCAGAATTGAAATCTAAAACAAAATCATTTGTTTCATAAAATTCACCATCTTTTAATGAGATTCTTTCACCTTTACCAGACTTTGTTATCATTAACTGAGCCATAGCTTTACCTGTTTTGTTTGCTACGATAGTCTCTACTGCATCTGGTATATACTCTATAAGTTTAACATCTACATCTTTTCCATCTATAGTTAAAGATGATGATAAGCTATTTGAAGTTCTCTTAGAAAGATATGAAATATTAGAATTAACAACCTCTTTATCACCAACTTTAGCTTTAACTGAAAAGTAAGTATTTGTACTAATTATCGTTGATGAGTTACTACCTTCACGAATATGCATACTTCCCTCATAACCAACATAGCGAGTAACAGCAGCACCAAATAAAATAATGATAAAAGCTATATGAAATATAAAAATAGGAGCTTTTTTAAGAGTATACATTTTATAGTTATATATGTTAAGCATAAGATTTACAATCAATAATAAAAGTAAAAATTCAAACCATTTTGCATTGTAAACATCAGCTTTTGCTGTTATAGTCCCATAATCATTTTCAATAAATGTTGCAGACCCAATCGCAAATGCAAAAATCAACATTAAAACTACCATACTTTTTATGGAACCAAGAACTGATAAAATTTGTTTCATCATAAATACCCTTTATTTTTAAAAGGATATTTTAGTCTAAATAAGATAATAGATTCTTACTCTTTTACAATTTTATCTAAAATATCAAATAACTCTTGAGATGATTTTTCTGCATCATCAAAAAGTTCAATAATTTTAGATGCCTCCTCGTGACCTCTACCAGCTTTAACAATCTCTATAACTTTCGCAACATCATCATGAACTTTTTTATGTGGAGTAGACAATAACGAATAAGAAGTAGTGTTAGAAAACTGTTCTTTACCTTCATTTATATACCATTGTCCAAGATCACATGCCGTATGTGTAGATACAGTCATATCTGTTTTGCCATCAAATATTGCTGAATAAGTGTTGTTTTTATATATCATATGATCTAGTTTTGCCATATTTGCAAAAAGTTCATGACCTATAACAGTATTATCTTTTATAATTTTATTAGAATTTTCAACTAATTGATGTAAAACATCTTTAAAAGCATCTAGCTTATCTTGTGACGATATAGAGTGTTTCTCTATCTGTTCACTATTTTCACTCATACTCATAGAGTTTTGTTTTAAAACACTTATATTTGCTTCAACTTCACTTGTAGCTTTTTGTGTTCTCTCTGCTAGTTTTCTAACCTCATCAGCAACAACAGCAAATCCACGACCATGTTCACCTGCACGAGCAGCTTCTATCGCAGCATTTAATGCAAGTAGATTTGTTTGATCTGAAATATCTTTTATAAGTGCTATAACATTAAATATCTCTTCAACATTAGAGTTTAGTTGATCTGAAGATACTCTATTATCACTAATCATCTCTGTAATATTTGATATAGTTGAGATAATATCATCTGTAGAGTTTGTTACTTTATCTATAACCATTTCAGTATTAGCATTTAAAACATTTACTTTACTAATGTTTTCTATATTTTCATTCATACTTGCTCTAAGGTTATTTGCATTATCTATAGCACCATCTATCATACTATGAGATAAAATCAAATTTAATTGATTCTTTTTCATACTAGCTTCTATATCTTTAGCAGATTGTTCAGCTCTTATTTTTTCATTTTCAGATTCTTCTGCAATCGCTTCAACTTTATCTAAAAATGTATTAAAACTTTTACTAGCATCACCTAGTTCATCATTTGAAACGATAGGAAGTCTTCTTGATAAATCAGCATCACCTTGTGCTAACTGATGTGCAACTTCATCAAGACGCTCAATAGGTATTACAACTGTTCTTTTGATAACAATCATCAAAAATATAAGCATAAAAAAGTCAATAATTGCGATAATAACAACTTGTCTAACAAGTGCATCTTCAGATTTTATGATTATATCTTCTACATTAGAAAATTTATTGCCAACTATGGCATACCCTACAACATTACCTGAAAAATCTTTTATCTCTTCAGAAATACTAAAGTATTTATCTGTAATTTGATAATTATTAACATCTGATATTTTTATATTTTTAAGATCATTAAAAAAATCTCTATTGATTATATTCGCTTTTACAGCTAATGTGTAGTTTCCAATCTTAGGTGATTTTTTCATCAATGTAGCAGTTGATAAATATCTATTTTTCATAACTATAGCTATATCGTAACCATATACTTTTTTAGCATTTTTAACTATAGAGTTAAAGCCTTGCATAAATTCTACAGAACCTAAATATTTACCATCTTCTATAATAGGTGATAAACCACGAAGAACTAACCCTGCTCTACCAAGTTCAACAGCGACCATAGGTTTTTTCGTTCTTTTTACACTCACAACAGTTTTTCTAAAACCACTTAAATCATCACCAAATTTCATTGGCTTCCAAGCTCTTAAAAAACTATGTATATTAGCATCATGTATATGTACTTTTATGTTTTGATAATTAGTATTTTTCTTAAATTCATCAGCTATAGATGCTAAACCAGAAATAGCTATTTTTCTATTGTTTTCTTTTAAAGCACGAACAACACTATAATTACTAGATAAATTTATAGCATTTGTCAAACCTATAGCTTTTTTACATTTTAAAGCTTCATCATATATAGAGTGAAGTGATTTAGATTGTGTATCATAAACCTGTGTATTCATCTCTTTAACAGAGTACAAGTAGTTCATAAAGATAATAAGAAATCCAACTAATATAGAGACGATTAAAGGTATATGTATTTTTTTACTAATTGATAAATTAGACATTACAGAACCCCCCCCCTTTTTTTAATAATCAAAATTATAACTTAATTTTTTGAAAAATCACCACAAAATCACCATTTTCCAATTCATTTGATTTAATCTGAAATTTTTGAGATATTTTTTGATACAGTGGAAATGGCTCATGAAAAAATTTACCTACCAATCTATCATTTTCATTTTCTAACATCAACAACCCACACATACTGTTTACCATAGGTTCTGGTGGCATACATTCAACTGCATCAAACTCATAGTAAGTTAAACCATCTTTGGTATATTTATAAAAATCTAATGTCGCATTTGGTACTTTTACTAACTCTTTTTCCATCTTATTTTCCTTATTCTTTTGCTAATTTAATCTCAAACCCTTTTTTATCACCATCTAAAAGAGTTACACTACCATTATGTGACTGTGCTATTTGACGAGAAAGGACTAAACCTAAACCGTTACCTTTAACTTTTGTACTAGCAAAAGCTTCAAACAACTCTTTCTTATTTTCTATGGCAATTCCTGAATCATAAATCAAAAATCTATGATATTTCTCATCTGGCTCATATACCATCTCTATAAAACCATCATCTTCATCATCAAGTTCTATAGCATCTATAGCATTTACGATAAAATTTGAAAAAAGCATCTCTAACAAATCTTTATCTGCATTTATATGAAACTCATTTTCTGGAAAGACAAATGTTATATCTTTAGAGTAAGCATAATAACCTATAGCCATATCTATAGATTCTTTTAAATCACTCCATAAAAACTCTTTTTTATTAGCTTCTACACCCTTTGAAAACATCAATGTAGCTTTTATGATTCTATCGATTCTATAAACAGATTTTTGAATCTCTTCAACAATAGGGATATTTTCAGTTTTAACCCGTTTTTTTAGAGTGGAACTCAAAAGAGATATAGAACCGATAGGGTTTCGTATCTCATGTGAAAGGTGAGCAGCCATCTGCCCCATAGTAGCAAGATTCTCTTTCCGTTTTTGCTCTGTTATATCGGTAGCACTAAGCATAAACTTATCTTGATAAGATGAAGTTTTTATAAGATAAGAACGGGAGTGGTATTTAACCTCATAATCATCATTTTTAATCTTCAACAAAGGAAGTAAATCTTCTAACCCACTAGCATGAGAGTTTTGTAAAAATATACTATTATCATCATTTAAAACCCAGATAGGGTTAGGTAAAAACTCAACAACTTTCTCCACCGTATCTTGAAGATGAGCATAAGATGTTTTGAGTTCATTAAAATCGTTCTCAACCTTATAGGTCTGCTCTATTAAAAGGTTTAACTCCTCTGGTGTTACTGTTGCCATATTTAACTACTAAACCCAACTAAAATCTTATACAAAGAGTGAGCATCATCACTTCCACAAAGTTCACGAATCGAGTGCATAGCAAATGTTGGAAGCCCTACATCTAAAGTCTCTATTCCTAATCTTGTCGCAGTTATAGGACCTATGGTTGAGCCACAACCCATATCACTTCTAGTTACAAACTCTTGGTAAGGTTCATTTAGTTTATTTGCTACATTCATAAACCTTGAGATTGTTGTAGAGTTTGAAGCATATCTTTGGTTCGCATTTATCTTTATAACACTACCTTTATTTATGTATGGTGTGTGTTTAGAATCGTGTTTTAATGGAAAATTTGGGTGGATAGCATGGGCATTATCTGCTGAAATCATTATGGATGTTCTTACCATCTCCATATACTCATCATAATCTTTATAGAATCTTCTAAGTGTATTTTCTAAAAAGCTTCCACCTGCCCCAGAAGTAGATTCACTCCCCACCTCTTCATGGTCAGAGGCTATAAAAAGCATAGGTTTATCATCTTCCACACTACAAATAGCTAAAAGCCCAACATAACAACTAAGTAGATTATCTAGTCTAGCACTAGCTATAAAATCGTTGTGAAGCCCAACAAATGAGGCTTTTTGAGTATCGTAAAAACTAAGTTCACTAGCATAAATCTCTTTTACATCAAGAATCTCATTTTGAGATAGTTGCCATCTCAAAAACTCATCAAACTCAAAATCATCATTTGTAGTAAGAATCGGCGATATATCTGTTTGTTTATTTATAGTTTTATCTTTGTTCGCTTTATCATCAAGATGAATAGCCAAAGATGGAATCGTAGCTATAGACTTTTTAACATCTATGAAAGTATCTTTTATCTCACTTTTAGAATCAAGGTAAGTCACACGACCAGCCAAAGACAAATCTCTATCAAACCAAGGGTTTAAAAGAAGCCCACCATAAGGCTCAACCCCAAACTTAACCACACCATATTCTTTTATAACTGGGTTTGGTTTTAGTTTAAGGTTTGGTGAATCTGTATGTGTCCCAACCATTGTGTAGTTTTTAGCTTTTGGGTAAGTAAAAGCGATGATAGAAGAATCGTTACGAGTAACAAAATACCTCTTCCCCTCCTCCAAACTCCACTTTTGAGATTCTATAAGTTTTATAAAACCAGCATTTTGTAACATCATACTCATATTTAATGTTGTATGAAACGGTGTTGGGGAGGCATCTAAAAACCCTAGTAAACCATCGTTAAAATCTTTTTTATCCATTTTTTATATCCTCTATTTTTAATAATATCTCATAATTTTCACAAATATTTTTATGAAAACTCTCTGGAATCCTGTTCCAATCCATCACTTGAATCAAAATCGGTATATTTGATTTTTGTAAACTCTCTTTAAAATCTATAAACTCACCAATATCTAACTTCTCTTTAGAACCAGTCAATACAACCAAATCCAAATCACTCATATCGTGAGCCTCACCATTTACTCTACTACCATAAGCCCATATCTCTAATGGTGTTTTAAAACTCTCTTTAGCGATTCTTATAATCTCTAATCTATCTTTTTCTCTAAGAATCACTTTTTTCTATAACCTTCACCAAATTAGTAGCATCAACAACAAACTGCTCAATCAAAACCAAAGTTTCATTTGCTAAATCAACACCATAATCGTGGCTAGTGTTGTTTCTGTTATCACGATATTTAAGCCATCTCTC
>Ga0256842_1002393_pt1 | contig 13531 bp, 38 predicted proteins | sample 4559240metaG_FD_185973 | JGI IMG/M metagenome (GOLD analysis project Ga0256842, IMG submission 185973) | Hydrothermal vent microbial communities from Guaymas Basin, Mexico - 4559-240 | ecosystem: Environmental > Aquatic > Marine > Hydrothermal vents | place: Mexico: Guaymas Basin | collected...
TGGCCTCGATCCTCTGCTCAACCGGGAAGACTATCTCGCTGTCGACCGGGACGGTGTACTCCCAGATTGAGCTGAGCTGGTTGGCGGTGTTGCTCTTCTTAACGGCGCCGTCGATGTCAGAGCTGAGCGGCATCACTCCTCACCTCCGGCGGGTATGTAAGGGGCTATGTAGCCGTATATTATCTGGGCGAGCTCAACGGCTATGAGCAGCATTGCGATGGTCCACATGGTCTTCCGCATGAAGAACATTCCGACGACTATCAGCACCAGGGCGGTGACGAAGTACGGGTACTTTCCGATGTACGGTATCTTAGCGAGGGACGCATTGGTGCCGACGAACTGTGCAATAACCATGCCGGCTACGAGGTAGGCCGCCATCATGACGGCTCCCCAGAGGTCGGCGGAGGTTGGTAGCATCATTTTTCATTCACCTCTCAGTTTTTTTGTTAAAGCGATTGCCTGATTTGAATGCGTGATTCGAGGGCTCATCGGCAGAAAGCCTTGCCTTTATAAATGTATACATTCGCTGGCTTAATATAGTTATCGGTTATAGAAACGCGTTCGCACGTTCAGAGAATGTGAACGGGTCGTTCACAAAGCGTAAACAAAAGAAGAAAGGTGTTACGAGCGCAGCGAGCAACCGGGACCGCAGGTCCCGTAAAGCGCCAGCCGATTTTGCGGCTGCTCAGCCGTTGTGCGGAACCTTCCATCCGACGGTGCTCGTGAGGTATATTCTTCCGCGCGGGTCGACGATGAGGAAGTGACCCTGGGGCAGTTTGTCGAGGTTTTCCGCCAGGTTTCCCAGGAACGGTCTGACGAGGTCTTTGTCGCGCTTATCGCGCATCTTTCCGATGATGTGGAAGTTTGCCTGGGAACGGACAGTCGTGTCGAGCTGCTGGAGCCTCTGTGCGATCCAGATGGAATCCACACCGTAGGAGCGCCCCATCGTTGCAACCATCTTCGTGTAGTGTGGCACTTTGTTCTTCGGTGCGTAGAGCTCGGCCTCCTCGAAAACGATTACCGTGTTTTTGTATTTCATCGCGACCATGGCGAAGAAGTTCCCTATTTCGATGAGCCTGTCCATGGGTAGGCTGTTCCTCGGATCGTCGGGGTCGTTGAATGTGACTATTATTCTCCTGTATTTGTAAAGAAGCTTTGGAAAGTTCCTCATAACGTCGCGGTAGTTGCTCAGGGTCAGGCGGACCTTGACGAAGCTCGGGAGAACGTACTCCTCCTTGACGTCGAGGACGATTATCTTCTTGTCGGTTTTCTTTGCAAGGAGGTTCAGGAGGAGGCTGGCCAGGTAGGTCTTCCCGCTGCCGGATATTGCGTCGACGGAAACGGAAAAATGAGACCGCGGCACGGCTACTCACCGCCGGTCTCGTTTTCTGAAACTAGCTTCTTCAGCATCTCCTCGATGCGCTCCAGCCTTTCGAGGATCTCAGGAACAGCACCTTTGTCGTCGAGGTCCCTGAGCTCGCCGTTCTCCACGTACTTTCCGGTGAGGTACATGTTGGTGTACTTCTGGAGCGTTGCCATGTCCGCCGCTTCAAGGAATGTCTTCTGGACGTAGGACCTTTTCTTCGGGTCCCTGAAGATCTGCTTTGCCATCTTTGCAGCGTACGCGTTCACATCGTTCATTCGCTCACCTCCGGCACCGGTTCAGATACCATCTCGGTTGTGGGCGGTCTCTTCTCAGCTTCCTTCTGTGCCTTCTTCGCCTGCATGGTTGCGCGGACATCCGAGCCGACCATCATGCCGAACATCAGCAGGCTCATGAGTATCGCTATTCTCGGGTCGTCCGCCCAGTCAGGCATGTACTCCTCGATGTATTCGGCAAGGTCCTCCGCAAGGCCGCTCTTCACTGCGTAGTGCTTGTAGAGATCAACCTTCTGGTCAAACTCATCCGTTGTAAGTCCAACGGTAAGCTGGAGGAACATCGCTGGAGCGATGCCCAGCACGTCGGTAATGACCTTGGTAAGCGGGGAGGGAGCGGACTCCTCTTCCTGGACCTCCGCCTCGGGAACTTCCTCCGGCAAGTCTCCGAGGTCGGGGATTGCGCTGTCGGGAACGGTAAGCATTTCGTCTATAGTTGGAATTTTCACCACCTCACAGTCTTATTTCGTTTGGCATAGGTTCGGGCTCCTTTGGACGACCCTCTTCAGGGGAGTAGACCTTTGTTTCAGGCTTCGGTTGCCTGCGCTTCCAGAGCCACACTGCTACAACGACAATGACTATGGTTCCAGCTGCGATCCAGACCCATCTATTGAGGTAGAATGGTCTTTTCTCCTCCGGAGTCTCGATTTCGAGCTCCACTTCCTCAGGTTCCGCAACGGGTTCTTCAACTTGTGATGAGTGCTCAAGTAGTACATCGACCATTTCTTCAGGGGATTTCTGAGGAAGTTCCGCGTACTCCGGTGGTATGTCGGAGTCGACCTCAACCTTTTCTTTCTTTGGCTCTTTCACTTCGCCCTTTACTTTGATTTCCTCGACGGGCTCCTCCTCGCTGAGGACTTTATCCCTAATTCCATGCACCCAGTTTTTTATGGTACTCTTGCTGGGCCCTTTCTCGGGAAAAATGTCCGGGAATTGTTTTGCAACTTCCTCCGAAACTTGTGAATAGGAAAGCGGTTTGCCCGAGCGGATGGATTCCTCATATATCTGCCGCGCGTACTCCCTGACCTCCTCTGGATATGCTTCTATGGGCATAGAACCACCTCAGAGCATGACTGCTGAGGACTCGCTCGGGGCGGGCTCGGGTTCCTCGATTGGTTCTTCGACAGGCTCTTGTGGAGAGGTTTCCTTTGAAAATTCGGGAGGCTTCTCCTTTTTCTTTGAGAAGAGCTTGTACGCAATGAAAGCGGCCCCTGCGAGAACTGCACCAATGAGGGCAACCTTTCCGAGGTCGAACTTCTTTTCCTTCTTCTGCTCCTCCGTCGGAAGTTCGGGTGCGGGCTCCTCTTTCCTTTTCTTCACGGTTTTCTTCCTGGATCTCCTCTTTTTCTTCGGCTTCTCTTCCTTCTGCACCACTATTATCTGGGGCTTCTCCTTGACAACCTCACGGACGACTTCTTTCTTGGGCTCCTCCTTCTTTGGCTCCTCCTTGGGTTTCTCCTCCTTCTTAGATTCTTCCTTGGGCTTCTCATCGGCTGCATCGACGCCTTCGATCTGCTTCAGAACTTTGGCAAGCTCGTCTTCCATGCTACTTCACCTGGACAATAGGTCGCCCGGGCGGGCGCCTGATATTAGTATTCTCGCATGGGTATATAAACTTTTCGGTTGCATGCAGAACGTTCGTTTGACACGTGTAACACGAACGTTGCATATAGGTTTTTAAGGAGTTTCGCATATATGGATAACGTATGTGAGGTGCTGAAAGATGAGTTTTAAATGTTGGCGTTCGAGACTTGAAAAGCTTTACAAGGAAAAGCGCAAAATTGAGAAAGAAATTTCAGACACTATTGCATACGCGCTTGAAGATCTCCTTAAGGAGTACGGATTCAGTGTTAAGAGAAAGGACCACAATACGCACATACGTTTCGTTGGAAAGAGGCATGATGCTACAGTTGAAGTGACATTTAGGACAATCAATAGCATTTTTCCATGTACAATTTCTTACGAATTTTACACCGAAAAGATTGAAGGTTATCAGCTTGCAGAGTTGCTTGATGCAAAATGGAGATTTTCAGATTACGGAGATGGTGCAGCGCGCGATGAACTTTCGCTAAATGATTTCGTCTCAGACTTCGAGGTGTTTATGGAGGTGCTGAAAGATGAAGATTAACCTCGGGCTTGAAGTTCCGGTTGAAGTTGAGTTCCGAAACTTTGGAAATCTCTTGCGAAGACAAATTAAAAGTTCAGGGAAAACCGGCTCGAAGCCTTCGACAGTAATAATTCCCGGACACCGGCGCAAGGGCAATAAGGTTATTCTATGGTCCCGTGATTACGACCTTGTAGTGCTGGAGTTTCCGTCGAAGAAACTTGCAAAGATATACGACGAGATACTTGATAGCTGGGATGCCAGAGAAGATCTGGTCCGCAGGCTTGTTAAAGAATACAGGGAATACCTTATGGACGAGCTTGAGTGGGTGAAAACCTGGGAGGAGATGGAAAATGGCTGACATGGGAAGAATAGTGATAGCATCCGTTTGGTTCTGGGGAGTTGTTGCAGGAGTTATCTGGATGGCCAAAGGACTGGGCCCCGGAGATGGGCTTCTTTTCCTCATATTTCTTGGAGGGTGGGTTGTAGGGATTGCCGGAAGCATTATTTCGGACCTGGCAGGGCACGAGCTTAAAGACAGCGGTGAAGATTTTGGAGCCGGGATGTATGTTTTAATGGGCTGGCTTACTGGTCCAGCGGGCTACCTTTATGGGCTTGCATTGTACCTGGACGTTGTTGAGAAACTGAGGAGGTGCTGAATGATGGCAGATGTAAGGATTGAAACCTGGGAACGGGTTCCGTTTGACGACATGACCGACCTCGTGGAAGTGCAGCTCAACGTGTACGGGAACGTAGTGAAGGTTGCTTTCATTCTTACGCCGGACGACGTTCTGCTGCTGAAAGGGTTTCCAGAGGTGAAAGAATGAAGTTCAAAGTTAGATATGCAACGACGTGGGGTGCACATGGAACGAGGACGATCAACTTGCCGGTGCACGTTAGCAGTGAAGCAGAAATCAAAGCATATTTCCAGCGAAAGGTTTCACAGCTGACCGGCTACAATGAAAACGATGTTCGCATAATCGAGTGGTGGAGGGTTTGGGATGAACTCTCTAATTGAACATACCCGCAAACTCTTTGACAGGGCTCTGGAGCTCATGGAAAAGAAAAACCACGACTACAGCTCTGATGAGGACCCGCTGAAAAACTTCCGCTTCTCGGAGTACGTTGGAGTTGCTACGACGGAGCAGGCTATAATGGTCCGCATGCTCGACAAGGTTGCAAGGCTTGCCAACATGGTCAGCGGGAAGGAGATGAAAGTCGAGGACGAGAAGTTCGAGGATACCATCCTCGACCTCATCAATTACGCAGCGATATTGGCATATGTACACAAACAGAGGCAGAAGAAGGAGATAAACCCGAACAAATACATCGCGATGAGGTGACGAAAAAATGGAGTTCAGCCTCAACCTGATAAACATCGTACCCGAGATGGGGAACAGGTGGGACGAGGCGATAGAGGACATCGATCCAACCTACGAGCTTGCGTGGGAGCTGGTGCACATGCTGGCGAGCGGTGAGCTTGAGTTCAGGGTCGAGCACGGCTTTACCGGCTATTTCCTTGTTTTGGACGTTCCGGATGAGCTGCTTGAGAAGTATGGATACGAGGTGATGGAGGTTGAAAATGACTATAGAAATTCCTGAGAGTATTGACGCCAAAGTGCATCTTGAAACAGGATCGAGAAACGTTCAGGTCTTGCTTCGGGATGAACTGCTGGCTGAAGAGTTCGATGCACTGGTTCAGAGCATGAAAAAGCACGGTTTTAAGCTCTACTCGCTCTTTGGTTATGAGGATGGACTTGAGATAACTTTTGAGGTGATGAAGAATGAAGACGTTTGACGACTACCTTGAGGAAGCCTACTGGCGCATGGCGTTTGACCTGGTGGAGACGCAGCTAAAGGCTGCGGAGAAGGCCCATCCGTCTCTGCCCGACAGTGTCGAAGAGCTCATTGAAAGCGGGCTGGGAAGGTACAGGGAATGGCAGAAGCTCTACTACCTTCCAGAGGATGAATGTGTTAGGACATGGGACGAGCGCGTTAAGGCGTGGAAACGCTACTATCAGAAGCTCTGGGACGCATGGAAGGAGCTGGACAGTCCCTACGAGTTTGAACCGCCGCTCCTTCCGGGAGTAATCGAACGCAGCAGGGGCTGGCTGTTCTTCGAGTACAGCGTGACCTCATGCAGGGAGTGCTTCGAGGAAATGAAGGAAAAGCTCAAGGACTGCAAGACGCTCGACGATGTGCTGGAGAAGCTGGGTGTGCAGAAAGCTGAAGAGGATTTATAAATTCCTTTTCATTTTTGGCACGGGGTGATGAAAATGGCTGGTTGTCGCTGGATGGATAATACAGGATCAAGGACAAATACAGACTGTCTTTTTACCCCAGAGAATGTAGCCGTGACAAAAGAATTTTACAAGGGATTTATCGAGTGTTATACAAATGACATGCGTCAGCGAGGGATCTGTCCGTGCTTTCTCGTTGAAACATCACCGGCAGCGCCCTGGCAGGTCGAAGGAGTTTGCGCGGATGGAAGATTCATTTACATCAGAGAGCGCCGCGGTCGCTGCACAGTTCGTATGGCGGAACTTGCGAGTGAACTGTACCGCAGCGCACCCGTACTTGAGTTCGATGTGCCGGAAAACTGGACAAACGACGAGATCATAAGACATATCGAGAAGGAGCTCGGACTGCTGCTCATTGTCGTGAATGAAGCCTGGGATATGTAGTTTCGCATATATGGTGATGCAAATGAACCCGCTGGTTGGAGCTCTGTTTTTGCTTTTAACAATTTTCATGTTTTGGATGGAACGGAGACAGCTTGAGCTAATACAGGAAAATCCTCTGAACAGTGCGGATGAGGAAATCCTGTTTGCCATAGCGCTGGTGCGGGCTTTCGTTATTTTCGTGATACTGAAACTTGCGGGGTGGTTGTAATGAAAACGCTGGAGGAATTGGTTGATGAAGCATTTGAGTACTTCGCGCGGCTGAACATTGTGCCGGACTGCGTGGATATTGCATCGTACATCTGGGATGTTTACAGCGACGTTCTTATAGCAACGTGGGATGAGCTGATTGAAACGCTCTGTCCGGAGGTGGAAGAATGATAGGCGAAAGGGTGTACGGAATTTTCCAAGACAGGTTTGAGGAAATAAATGAGAAAATGAGCGAACTCTTCAGGGACGTTGCCCACGTCGTGCTGCTGGAGCATGGATGGGAGTACGTTAAAAGTGATGAGTTCATCGGAGTGCTGGTCTACAGGAAGGGCGGCGTTAAAATCAACGTCTGGCCGCAGAGCTTTGAAATCGAGGTCATGGTGAAGAACGAGTTCGACCTCTTTACGAAGGAAGACAGCGAACTGCCGCTGCTCGGGATTTATCCGGAGGAGGTGTTCAGCGACTACACCATTGTCGAGGTTAAGTTCGACAGCGCTCTTCCGGAGTATATTGACGATTTCGTTTCCTTTGTTGAAAGACGGATGGAGAAGGTGATGGAGGATGAAGCTTAAGTTTCCGAAGAAAGTTTACATGATACTTGTGCATGCGCTGAACTTGCACGGCTTCTATACCTGGGTTAACAGCATCGGCGGAATAGAGGTCTACTACGGACTCACCGGCAATGCTGGCTACATAGGAAAGTACAACAGACTGTTCGTTACCGGCGATCTCTACAGAATGGAGGAGGCGCTCCGCTTCGCGGTGGAGAAGCTGAGGGACGCCGGATATGTGGACTACGCTGAGCAGCTTGAGAACGCGCTGGAGGTGATGAAGAATGAAGATTGACTTTTCCGAGTTTGGAAAGACCCTGCTCCACGGTCTCGGGAATACGGTTGCGGTCGGCTGGGTCCCCGAGGAGGACCTCAGTCCGCTGGTCGTTACATACAGAGGTGTCGACGTTAAGTACGAGCGGAAGCTCTTTAAGAACCTCAGGATAGAGACCTTTGATTGGATGTGTTTTCACGGGATCGTTACGGAAGTACGTGGTATCTTCCTCGGTTGGGACTTCAACGAAGACGCGGAGGCTTTCGTGCCTCTCAGGCACATATACTGGTTCATGGACTTCATTGAGAGGCTCACAGACATGAGGGTCTTTGAGGAAAACCTTGAGTTCTTCCTGCCAGAGAAAGCAGGGTTCCCGCTGGTTGCAGCATATCCGGGGATCTGGGGCACGTATGTTATGTTTGCCGTGCCCCAGTACCCGCCGGAGCTTCCGCAGGAGGGATTGGAGTGACTGAGGTTATCTTTCAATCTTTTGACTCTTTTAAGGAAGACCTGCTCTACGAACTCCAGGTCATCGAGAACTACGTAGAAGCAGGAAGGGAAGAGCCGTGGTTCCTGACGGATGCGCTGCGCAGGCTGAGGAAACTGAGGAAGAGGATCGAAAGGATGGAGGTTGTGTGAATGAAATCTCCCGGTGAAAGGAAGTCCGACATACTGGAGCTGATTGATGAATACCTGGACAAGCAGACACTGCTCGACGTAATGTGGCACTATTTCAGTCTCATGGAACTCGAAGATCTCCTGGACTACCTCGTCCGCTACGAGTACATCCCGGAAGAGGCCGCTTATCCTGACGAAGAGGATATTGAAATTCTTTCATTGTTTCGCATGTATGGAGGTGATGCGGGATGGTAGAGGTTGTTTTGAAGAAGGAAAAGAAAATTAATGTCAAGTACGGCGATCTCGTTACCTGGAACGACGGTGGAGATTACGCAGGAGCTCCACTAATGGTTGTCTACGGCGCTGGACTGGTCTTTCTTGAAAATCCACAAATAACATGGGATCTCCTGGCAAGGCTCAATGAGGAAGGTGAGTTTGACGAGGAGTTTTTCTTCAACAGACTCAAAGAGCTCATGGACCGCGGGGAAATTATATACCTTGGCAGGCCGAAGAAGATTGTGTTTGAGTTGGAGGGATGAGGAATGTGGCTGATAAGAATTGTGGATCCGATTAATGGAAAGGATGAGTACTATGTCCGCGACGAGAAGCTTGCGGAGGAACTCGCCTGGGTTGACTACTGGATATTGAACGAAGAAAATGTCATGGTTGGCATCATCGAGCGAAACGACTACGACTACTACCTCATAGCCACAAAGGAGGTGTGAAGATGACCTGGAAAGTTATCTGGGTTGACAGGATACGGCTTCCGATCGGAAAGTGGCGCGAGGATATCAGGGTCGACAGCTTCGAGAAGCACGCCGACGCTGTGAACTATGCGAACAAACTCCGCCTGTTCGGCCACGATGTACTGGAGGTGAGGAAGGTTGATAACATACTTTGATCCAAACGACGTGGAGATTCTCGCAGTTGACGTCTGGCCCTTTGCCGGGACTGTCGAGGAAGCTGTGATAAAGATAAGAGTCGGACAGGGAACATTGATTCTGCGTGTGCTCATTGACCAGGTAGGAGAAGCGCTGTTCAAACCAGTGATAGCAATCGCGGAGGTGGAGAGGGATGAACATCCGTGAACTCTTTGATCAGGTATTCTGCTACGACTGGGCGCTGGACATCGTCGAGCAGCACGTTGAAGATACGATTGGCGCATTTCCTGAGAAGGAAGCCGAGCTGCTGGAGTACCTGCGCTTCGTGAAGGACCTCGACCCGGAGGAGTTCAAAAAGCGTGTCTTCGAAACCTATGCTCTTTTGTGGGATGAGGACATTACAACGGAAGAGTGCGCAACGTATCACTTACACGAGGTGGTGACGCTGATGGTGAGGAACGACATCAACGACATCCTCGGTCGGGACTACTGGAACACGCGGGACCTCTGGGAAGCCTGGGATGAGTACTGCGGAGGTGGTAAGAACGGGGAATGAACTCATGATTGCGTTTGGACTAGTGCTCGTGCTCATCGGATGTCTCGGCTACATTGGAAGCTGGCTGCTTAACCACGGACTGGAATGGAGGCGGTAGCAGTGATAGTGGAGGCACTTGGATACCTCTGGGCATTCTTCTCTGGACTCACCACCGGCTTCCAGGTGGTGCTGCACCCGGATTTCATTGTTAGGACCTGGAAGGACGTTGTGGAGATATTTCGGAGGGAAAGAAAATGAGCGAAGATACATGGGAAGTTGTTAGGGTGAACGACAGCTACCTGCACATAAAGCACAAAAAGGATAACTGCACAATAGTAATTCCGATGAAAAATCCCAGGGCTGTGTTCTGGGTTGAGGAGGAGTCAGCCACCGGACAGGACCAGGTTCTTTCATACTTCACGGCAAACTTTGTCAGCATGACAAACCGCACGCTCAATACAACGGCATTCGTCTCACTTCGTGGAAACAAGCTGGAGATCGACACCAGCAACGTCGAGAAGCTGGAGTGGAGCAGGCTCGAAGGTGATGACGAATGAGCCCGTGGCTTTTCATCGCAGGGTTCTTCATTGGCTACTCGCTGATCCTGACCTCTTTCTTTTATTTCCACAGGCATGAGTTCGGAAAGGATCCGGAGGATGAGTCAGAGCTGTAGGGAGGGAGGAAAGATGGGATGGGTTGTGATAAGGTACAAATTCAACGAAGAAACGCTCTGCTGGGAACCCCAGGGATACATGGTGTTCAGCTCTGACGATGCTTTACTGAAGTTCTTTGAAAGCCAGGCAAAGCATGGTAAGATGTTCCGCTACGAGATAACAAAAACGGCGGAGGGATGAAAAGTGGGATACGAGGTAACCGTCTACGACTTTTATATACCGGACCTAACGTTGGAACAGGCACAAGCACTTACCGACAGGTACTGGTGGCTGTTCAGAGATGAATACCCGCTGCTGGAAATCAGTATGAAAGACAGTGAAACTCTGGAAGTCCAGCACACGATTCTATGGAAAAACTGCGACGACTGGTACGAGGACCTAAAACAGTTCTGCAAAGACGCTGCCGCCCTAACGGGTAAAACAGCGTACTTTGTTTTCATAGGAGAGTCCGGGGATATAATGGGTTTTCGGTTCAACCCGGATGGAACTGAGTATGAACCGACAATCTGCTGGGAGGTGGTAGAGAATGAGAAAGCATGAACTGTGGATAATCGAACCGGAGGACAGGGAAATTCTCGAAAAACTGAACGAGCTGGAGCTTCCGGCGGATATCGCGGAAATGAACGGCGACGGCGACGTCATTGGTTACTTTATCTACGACGAGAAGAAGCTCGATATGCTGGGAATTCCGGAGAATATCTACGAGATATACGTCCCGGCGTCCCTCGTGAAGTATTTCATGAGGTGGTGAGAACGATGAACGGTGTGAAGGCAGTAGTTAAGTGTCTGGTTTCAGAGGAACCGTTCCCGCGATCTCCCGACTATGAAATGGAGATTGTACTCAACAACGATACCTGGGTCCCGACCTCTACACTTTCTTCATATTTTTACAGGAAAACCCGGACGTTGCATGACAATTCATAGGTTGGTTAACGGGTGAATATCCAACCAACGTGAAGTTCGAAATGGAGAAAAAGGAGGGTTGATGATGGGATGGAAAGACTGTTGTAGTCAAGGAACAAAGCCTCCTCACTGGGTGGGGGTATGGGAACTAATGAGTATGCTGAGTACTTTGGTTTATAACAAAGAATTGAAATTGAACTGCGACAATTCGCATGTCACCATTGCCGCACTTGATGGGGAGCAAATCTATAGGTTCGGAGTTGCTGCGAATGACATAAACTGCAAGATATTTGGTAATCTCGGGAAGGGTCTTAGTGTTGCCATTGAAAGGCACGGTTTTGTCATTATCACAACCAGCGGCATAATCCGTGTTACCTGGATTTACCCAGCATCCTTCTGGATAGAAAAATCGCACGGATTCGTGTATGAAAGTTGGGAACTGAAAAATGGCCTTATCAGAGTTGGTACCAAATGGTATCACCTCATTAACAAAGTAGATGAGGAAACCGCAACTGGATGGTGGTGGAAATGAAGTGGATTGACGAAATTAAGAAACTCCTTCAGCCGAACGATGGGCTGTACAACGAGGTCGTAAACAGGATTGCGGAGCTCCGCGGACTGGAGCTCGACATAGAGATTATCAGGGCGAAACTGAAGAAGCTGGAAAAGAGCGGGGACGAGATCGACCAGAAGATCGCGAAGGAGCTGACCAAGCAGCTCGCCGAAACAGAGAAAAAGGCTGAGAAGCTGAGGCGGACCCTCTCGGCAATCAGAAAGCTGCTGGAGAAGGAGGGCTTATAAATGCTGCACGAAGTGCAGCGGGGTTCGAGCCGCGAAGCGGCGAGGACCCCTTGGCGCGAGCCGACATTCGGCTCAAAGGAGGTGTGGTAAATGACCTGGATTGTGCTTACATTCTTCAGACCGTTCGGTGGCTACGCGGACGAGTACGTCGGCATGAGTGTCTTTCCTGAGTATGAGGTCGCAGAGGAGTTCATCATGGAGCTGGACGACGACTACGACGGAATTCTCATAAACGCGGATGACCTCGACGCGCTTGTCTACGACTACTTCGCTAAGAATACGCCAGAGACGATTCCGGAGTACGTTAAGGAAATTGCAGAGAAAAAGATAGGGTAGCCACCATTTTCTTTTTTCAAAAATTGAGGAGGGATAAACATGAAAGTTAAGGAAGTTTTTGAAGAGCTGATCGAGCAGGGCTACGAACCGAAGTACTTTTTCCACGGAAAGAACCTTATCATAGACCCTGATGAGTCAGAACCTGTGGAAGGGTTTAAAGCGATTGGGAATCTTGGTCTGATGACCGTGAGCGACCCGCCGTTTGACAGCGGCAACGTCGAAGAGTGGATTTTCCACGAAGTTACAAACGATATTGAAAGCAGCCTAAGGAAAGACGGAATCGACCCCGATGCCGAGGTCAACGGATACTTCGTGTACTATGACACTGAATGGAAAGCGTGGTACCCACTCATCCTGGTCAGAGACTGGAAGCTGTCGGAAAAGACTCACGATGAACCTGAGAAATTGCATCTCCTGCTGAGCATCAATGACAAATACATTGATTCTGGGACTCTAAAAGATGCAAAGATAGGTCCTTATCTCATTACAAGGCTTAACAACAGTAAGGGATACGTTGAGGTGTGTTTCGACTGGATTCTGCGCGGATTAGCACAGCTCTATCCAAACGCCGTAAAAGAGGGCTTTCATTACTACGAAATTGACCTCCGCAAACTCAGAGAAAATCTCCCGAACAGATTTTGAGATGGTCAATAAGTAAGCTTTTGCTTACGCATGTTTTCTTTTATTTACATAAACCTTTATAAAGGATAAACACGTACATATATACGGAGCTGACATCCGTCGGCGATGATGTGTATATGCCCGCCGGTGTCCCACCGGGACGCCGGGTCATATTGACGCTGTATGTCCCGGAGAGCTCCGCGGGCGATGAGCAGCCGTAGGCGATGAAGATGACAGGGACATATCGGCGGTCACGCCGACCCGGGATGCCTGGCTGACCGGGTGCAGCCGGGCGGTCACGCCCGTAGCGGCCCGGGATGACGATCCCGGGAATTTTAGACAAAAAAGAAAACGGAGGTTGGATGGAAATGGTAAAGGTTAAGAAGGAGCTTGTTAAGAAGAACGAGGTTCAGAACAGGGAGCGCTACCCAGCGCTCAGCATCGAGAGGAATGAGGACGACTACGTTTACGGTGTTATAAAGGACCTCTGGTTCTACGAGGATAAGAGGTTCGGAGGCAGAAGACTCGGCATAACGATCGACGTTAAGGACGGAGCTGGTGAGGTCTGGGACGCGGAACTCGGACAGGCAATTCACGAGGATAATATCAGCGGAACCCACACCCTGTTCTTTAGGCACTCCTATGTGCTCAAGGCCTTCGAGGACAAGGCCCCGGCGGAAGTTATA
>Ga0256842_1002394_pt1 | contig 13530 bp, 10 predicted proteins | sample 4559240metaG_FD_185973 | JGI IMG/M metagenome (GOLD analysis project Ga0256842, IMG submission 185973) | Hydrothermal vent microbial communities from Guaymas Basin, Mexico - 4559-240 | ecosystem: Environmental > Aquatic > Marine > Hydrothermal vents | place: Mexico: Guaymas Basin | collected...
TCTGTTGTTATGATGGCAAAAAATGCTGAGGTTACTATAGATGAGTGTTTAGCTAGTTTGGTGAAATTTGATGATGTTGTTTTATATCTTAACAACTCCACTGATAACACTCGTAAAATTGCTCAAAAATACCAAAATGTAAATATAGTAGATGGTGATTTTATAGGTTTTGGACCAACAAAAAATATCGCTTCAACTTATGCCAAAAACAATTGGATTTTATCGTTAGATAGTGATGAAATTTTAAATAAAAAACTTGTAGAAGAGTTAGATTCTATAAACTTAGATGATGAAAACAATATATATGTTATAAGAAGAGATAACTACTTTTTAGGTCATAAAACAGTTAGTAGAGATTTTGTGGTTAGAGTTTACAATAAAAACACAACAACTTTTACAGATGCACAAGTTCACGAAAAAGTTATAGAAAATCAAAATACAAAAAGAGTATCTTTAAAATATACAATTAAACACTTAAATATTACAGATATAAATCAAACTTTATATAAAACGATTCACTATACAGATTTAGGTGCTAAAGATAGAAAAACTTGTTTTTTTAGTATAGTAATTTTAAAATCTATATATGCTTTTTTTCAAACATATATACTTCGAGGTTATATAGTAAATGGTTGGGTTGGTTTTACTATAGCTATAACAACAGCAAATAGAAGGTTTTATAAGTATCTAAAACAGTTTGTAAATTGTCAAGATTCTAAGTAAGTTTTCTCATTTGAAGCTGATATAAAAAGGCTAGTAAAAAGTACAAAAAGAGCTATGGCAAACTGAACCTTTAAGAATGGTTCTGCCATACATCCAACTATAAAAACAACACTAAAGAGTATAGATAACTCTTTTATCTCTGGATTGTTTATCTTTAGTTTAAATATCTGATACAACATATATACCAACAGTATAAATCCAATGATTCCCATCTGTAATAGTGTCATTAAAAATTGATTATGTGGTGAGAATGTTCCCATAAAATCTCTTGTTTGTTTTGATAAAAAGTTATATTTATCTTTTTTTAGTATCTCTTTTGTTTCCTCTACATAATCACCTAGTCCAACACCAAAAAGTATATTATCTTTTACAATATCGTATGTTGTGATATAGTATGCTACTCTAATCCCCCAAGAACCATTTAGATTTAAGTTTGATATATTTTTAACATCAGTTATAGAATCGTTTACCCTTTTGTTAAAAGTATCACTCAAAGATGATGCCATAAAGAGAGTTGATATAATGATAAATATACTTAAAAATATGGCTTTAAAAGAGATTCTATAATGTATAAGAGATAGAATTATTATCCCAAATATTAAAGCAACTTGACCTATACGACCCTCTGTTAAAAAAAGATTTCCAGTTATGGTAAAGAAAAAGATTATATATATGATTCTCTCTTTTAAAGAATAATGTTTTGCTACGATTCTATTTAAAAGTAGTATAGATGTAAAAGCTAAAAATATACTATATGTTGTATGGTACATAAATGGAACAGGGTTGCTAACAGTAGCATTTTTAAAACTCCATAGTTCAAAAAATACACCATAAGAGATAATCTCACTAACAAACATACCATATAAAAATGCACTAATAACACTCTGAATCTGCTCTTTTTTTACTGATGTAGCTATAACAAAAATCGTGAAAAAGTATAGTAATAGTCTAAGATGTCTAAATGTTTTTGTCATATCTTCTGACCATAGTGCTGATAAAGCAGAGTAGATGGTAAATAGTATGATAGCTATAATTAATTTAGAGTTTAGCAAAGCTTTTATTTTATTTTTTATATCACCTTGATATAGCCATAACAAGGGTAGAACAATCATAAAAAGACTAATACTAGCCCTTGACAAAGGTAATGTAAAAGCAAAAATCAAAATAGAGTAATATATTATTTTATCAATATCTATCTTTTTTATTAACATATCTATTTTTGTCTTATATATGTTCTATCTATACTAACTCCTGAACCAGGTAGAATCTGCTTTACATCTTTTTTCTCAACGAGTTTTCTTAAAAACTTTTCATCCATAGGTGTATGAAATAAAAAGAGAGGAATCCCTTTTAGTAGTTTTTCTGTTTTTTCACCATATATAGGATTCTCTTTTGTTCCATAACCCATAGCTAGTGCTGTTATATTTCTAAAATAGTAAGCTATTTTATAGCCATTAATCACAATACTAGAGAATGGATTACTCTCTGGAAGAGGGTGGATTCCAAGTAGTGTTTTAAAACCAGCATTTGTGTATTGTTCAACTTTAAAAGGGTTTGAACCCTCTATATAAACTCTTTGCTTGATGTTATCAAACTTAGTGATTTTTTCCAATCTTTCTATCGCTTTTTTTGTTTGATCAAAAGTGATTCTATCTAAGTTTTTATAATCTAAATAAAAATAGTGACCTTTCCCAGTTTTTAAAAATAACTCTTCAAGAGTTAAAAGTTTTCCATCTTTTTTTAGATATATAAGATTTCCATCTTTATCTTTTTTAGGTTTATCGTGATCTACTATAAATTTATCCATCTTTGTATCATAGTAAAAATCTATCTCTACACCAGTTGCCCCTTTATCAAAGGCTCTTTTTGTAGATGTTACACTATCCTCCTCATCTCTGTTATTATACAAACCACGAGCTATCCAGATTTTATCTTTTGAATTATAGACAGTTTTATCATATTTTTCATCTATATGTTTGTCTATATACTCTATAGTTCCATTCCAAAGAGCAACTAACATTATTATGATTATTAAAATTATTTTTATCATATTCTATTTTCCTATTTGTATAATTTTTCATTATAGATATAATTCAATGTAATAACAAAGGCTAAAGCATCTTTTTCTAATTTTTTATCATGTTCTGTTTGTTTTAGATGCTTATTCTCATATATAAAAGTAATAGCTTTTTTATTTGGTCTAAGCACAGCAACTTTATTTTTAATCCTAAGTGCATAAGAATCGTGAAATTGCATAAGTGCAATATTCTGTTTTTTATCACTAAAAATAGAGTGACCCATAATAGGGTATTTCAAATCAGCACCAATAAGATCTAATGCAGTAGCGAGAACATCAGGTTGTGTGGAGATCTCATTATATTTCATAGGTTTTATATCACCACCTAATATTAGAGCAGGTATATGAAACATATTAACTGGAACCATATCTTTTCCATACACACGAACATTATGGTCAGCTACAATTACAATTACAGTATCTTTATAATAACCATTCTTTTTGGCAAGTTTTATAAATTCACCAATAGCATAATCAGCATATTTAACAGCATTCTTTACATTTCTTTTTTCGATTCCATCAAGTAGTTTGATTTTTCCATCTGGATAATCAAATGGTGTATGATTAGATGTTGAGAACATCACAGCAGCAAATTTTTGATGCTTTTTATATAGTTTTGAAAATTCATCATTAGCTTTTTTAACTAAATCTTCATCACAAGCTCCCCAAGTTCCTATAAATTCTGGATTTTTAAATTTCGGTTCATCTATAACTTCATCAAAACCATTTCCATAAAACCAACCTTTCATATTGTCAAATCTACTTTCCCCACCATAGATAAATCTTGTTGTATAGCCTAATGGTTTAAGTAGTGAAGATATGGTGAAAAAATCATTCTGAGATTTATTTCTTTTTAAAACACCTTTACCTGGAATAGAAAAATTACCAGCTACTGTTCCTGCTATACCTCTTATGCTTCTAGTACCATTTGAGTATAGATCTGTAAAAAGGATTCCCTCTTTACTTAATCTGTTTAGATTAGGTGTGATACCAGCCTCTCCACCAACTGATTCTACAAATTGATAACCTAAGCTTTCTTGTAGAAAAATTACTAAGTTTTTTGGTTTTTTAGATTTGAAATGTGTTTTTTCTAATCTTGATAAAACAGATGAAATATCATCACTTTTGATATTTAAAACATTTTTGACTATTTGTAGTGCTTCTTTTGGTTTCATATCTCCATATTGTTTTATAACTCTTTTGTTTCCATTTCTTTCATTTATATAAATTGCATAACCAACACTATAAATAGAATTTTTAGTCAGTTCATTAACCATTCTATTTGATGAAAACATAGCATCAGAATTGTTAGCTGGTCTATGAGCAAAAGATGATCTAACCCCTATAAATAGGATTAGTAATAGTGGTATAAATAGTAAAATTCTTTTTTTATATGAAATTTGAAAAATATCCAAAATAGTATCTTTAAAATTTTTCAAATAAAGATAAGCAAAAATAACTATCATACTAAAGCTAACGAAAATAGCTAGTTTATAATCAGCTATTATCATAGAAAACACCTCTTTAGGGTACTCTAAATACTCAACAAATAGGTAGTTTGGTCTCATATCATATTGTGCTATAAAAGGGAATGTAGCATTTTCCATATAGATAAGAAACGATAGTATTATTAAAAAATAGTATTTTATAAATTTATTTACAAAGTTTGCCATTTTTGTAGGGCTTAATGTTAAAAGTATCATAGGAATCACAAGTAGCATACTTGTAACTATGGTATCCATCCTTAGACCATATATAAAAGTCATCCAATAAGCTGTATCGCTATCTTTAAATTTATCAAAGTAGATTATAAAAAGTAAGGTTCTTCCGATAAAAAAGATACTGATCATATAAAGATAGTATCTAAAAAGTTGCTGAATAATTTTCATATTATATTACCTCTTTAGTTGTTTTTGTATTTTTTATTAAATCTTCTTTTTTAGCATAGTTCCATTTACCTCTAGGTTTGTCTATATACTGAAAATACTCATTTGTGAAGCTACCTTGAACACAAGTGAATCTATAAAATCTATGGTTCACTTTTTTATCACCAATGGCAATATTTAGTACAGTTGGACCAGTAAGGTTATAAACACCACCCTCAATCTTCTCTTTTTGGATATTATCGACAATAATATCAAGACTATCTTTTAAGATTTGGTTATCTTTAGCACTAGCGATAAAGTAGTTTGTTATATGTTGCTTATTTAGTAGAAAAACCTCTTCATCATCACTTTTTATGATTTTAGATAAAGGCCAAACTAGGTGAGCATCTATATCCATATATATACCACCTATATGGTTAAGCACAAACAGTCTCCAAACATCAGCTTGTGAAGCACCATCTGTAAGTTTTTCAAAAACTTCTACAACCTCTTTAGGAGCATTTTTTTGTATAAACTCTAATCTATCCTCTGTACTAACATATCTGTACTCATAATCTAACGACATAAGTCTATTAAATAGATAGTTTAAGTAAACTGGTAAACTAACTTTATTTGTATAGTTTGTTTGCCAAATGATTTTTGGAATCTTTTGTTGTTTATCTGATTTGATTAATGGTTTACTAAATTCTGGGATAGTGAAACGTTTTTTTGGAAAAATAAAATGGAATGGATAACATAAAGTTTTTGCAATATTTCCAGTTATTTTGATTAGTCTGTTTGAAACTACGATGGGAAAAGACATCTATAATCCTTATATATAATAGGAATAATAGCTAAATAAAATTGTGTTTAAGATAAAATATCTCACTATTATTGTAGAATACGGTTCTTAGGAGTCGCTATTGAAGCATATATTGAAACGATTTATACCTTACATTAAAGATTATAAAATACAGTATTTTTTTGTATTTATTGGAATATTATTGACAGTGAGTGCTACTGTTGCAACTGCACAAATTATGAAACCATTGATAGATGATATGTTTATTAACCGTAATAAAGATATGTTGTATTATATCCCTATTGGGTTAGTTCTTATCTACTTCGTTAAGGCTATAGGTCGCTATGTTCAGTATATCTATATGATATATATAGGTCAGCATGTTATAACAAGGTTTCGTGAGATACTTTTAGAGAAGATTCTAAGTTTAGATATGACATTTTTATACTTAAATCGTAGTGGTGAACTTATATCGAGAGTTACAAATGATATAGAAAGATTAAGATATTTTGTTTCAACTATGTTACCTGATTTTTTTAGAGAGGGTTTGACTGTTATTGTTTTGATAGGATATGTTTTTTATCTAAATTATAGTTTAGCTATCTATTCACTTATAGTTATGCCAACTATTATATATCCACTTATATATATAGCAAGAAAATTAAAAAAATATTCTCGCCGTTCACAAGAGAAAAATGCTGATGTTGTTACGAGACTTACAGAGGTTTTTAATAATAGTGAGATTATTAAAGCAAATGCTACTGAAAAATTTGAACTAAAACGATTTAGTGAAGTAAATTGGCAATTTCTTAAAATAAATATGAAATCAGCTTATGTTGGCGAGATAGTCTCCCCTATGATGGAGATAGTTGGTTCTATAGGTTTAGCTTTTGTTATATTTGTTGGTGCGCACGATGTTTATGATAACAAAATGAGTGTTGGTGAATTTACAGCATTTTTAACAGCAGTAGGTTTAGTTTTTCAGCCCATAAGAAGATTAGGTACTATCTACTCAAAGATTCAAGATGCTTTAGCTGCTAGTGAAAGGGTGTTTGAGATACTAGATACTAAAAGTAAAATAGTAGATGGAACTAAACTTTTAGAGAAAAATATAGTATCTATAAGTTTTAAAAATGTATATCTAAAATATGAAGATTTTTATGCTTTAAAAGATGTAAATATAGAGATAAACAAGGGTCAAAACATAGCTATTGTTGGAGATAGTGGTGGTGGTAAATCAACATTTATCAATATGCTTCTTCGTTTTTATGACCCAGATGAGGGTTCTATATCTGTAAACTCAACCGATATAAAAGAGTTTAAACAAGATTCCTTAAAACATCATATATCTTTAGTATCACAACGGATATATATTTTTCAAGATACATTAGCTGCGAATGTCGCTTATGGTCAAGAGGTAGATGAGAAAAATGTATATAAAGCATTAGAGTTGGCAGATGCTTTAGGGTTTGTAAAATCGTTAGAGGATGGAATCTATACATATATGGATGAGTTTGGAGCAAATTTATCTGGTGGTCAAAGACAACGGGTAGCGATAGCAAGAGCGATATATAAACACTCTTCACTTTTACTTTTTGATGAAGCTACTTCAGCACTAGATAATGAGAGTGAAAAAAGAATCCAAAAAGCACTTGATAGCTACACTAAAGATAAAATAACTATCACCATAGCACATAGATTAAGTACAATCGAACATGCTAATAAGATACTTGTTATGCAAAATGGTGCGATAGTAGCACAAGGTACACACTCTGAACTCTTAAAAGATTCAGATATATATAAAAGATTAGCTGGAAAATTTGAAAAATAGGTTAGGAAAAAGATTTGAAAATATGTATCGTTAAACTATCTGCTATGGGAGATATTATCCATGCTATGGTTGCTTTGGAGTTCATAAAGAAAAATATACCAAATGCTAAAGTTGATTGGGTTGTTGAGGCTGGATTTCGTGGTATCTTAGAACATAACCCAAATATTGATAACATCTTACCATTAAACTTAAAATCTATAAAAAGTGATAAAAGTAAAATATTTTCACAATATAGATTAGTTAAAGAGTATGCTAAAAACAACTACGACATAGTGATAGATGCTCAAGGTCTCATAAAATCAGCGATAGTTTCTAAACTACTAGGTGCTAATAAAACAGTTGGTTTTGATAAAGAATCGACAAGAGAGGGGTTAGCTTCACTTTTTTATAATGAAACTATAAATATAAAATATGAGGCAAATGCGATAGATAGAAATATGGCAGTTATCTGTAAGCCATTAGGTATAGAGTATAAAAAAGAGGATATTTTAAATAAAAATAGCTTTTTATTTTTCCCACAAGATAAAAATATAGATATTGATTTTAAAATCGTTCTAGTTGTTGGAGCATCAAGAGAAAACAAAGTTTACCCAAAAGAGAAGTTTTTAGAGTTAGTGGAGATTCTAAAAGAGAAAACCTTAGTAGTTTGGGGTAATGATGATGAGTATAAAGTAGCACTGTATCTAGCTGAAAACTCATCTTATGTAACTGTAGCACCAAAAGGTAATTTAGATAGTTTAAAAATGGTTATAAGTAAAGCAACCCTAGTGATAGGTGGAGACACAGGACCAACACACATAGCATGGGGTTTAAATATACCATCTATAACGATTTTTGGAAATACACCAGAGTATAGAAATACTTATATAACACCTATAAATCAAGTTATAAAATCAGATTCTAAAGTAAACCCACTAAAACTTGATTATACAGATTTTTCTATAAGAGATATTAGACCAGAAGATATAGCAAGTAAGTGTAAAATCTGAAAACATACAGTTGATTGAGTGAAAATTGAAGTTAATTATTATTTAGTAGATGGTGCCGACACGAGGATTTGAACCCCGGGCCTGCTGATTACAAATCAGCTGCTCTAGCCAACTGAGCTATGTCGGCAATAAAAATAGAAGAGAATTATATACAATTAACCTTTAATAAAACTTATTTATATATAATTTCTTTATGAAAAAGATTACTGCACAAACATTTACCCCCATATATGATCCTCTTGAAGATAGACTTAGATTAGTTGTCAATTACCAAGATCTAGAACACAGAGTAGATTTTATGATAACTAGAAGTTTCATAACAAATCTTATACCATCTAGTGAAGAGTTTATGGAAACATACTATTTATCTACTGATGAATCAAAACTTTTAGATAACCAAAAGATAAATATAGATGATGATGAAAAATTATATAAAACAAATACTACAAATCTTGAACTTTACAGAACAAAAGAGGAACTTTTACTTGAAGTAAATTTCTCCTTTCATAAAGATACACAACAAACCATCATAACTTTCAATTCTAAAAATATATCTGCTAGAGCAGTTTTAAACCATGAAACAATGAAACAAACTGTAGATGTTATAAAATCAGCTATACCCTATATAAAATGGGGCTTTGCTCCCAATTTTTAAAATTGTTATTATAATGTTATAATAATCTAAATTTAGTTTTAAGGATGAGGTATGGGTATGTTTAAGTCGATTATTTTAGTAGTTACAATAATCTTATTTAGTGGGTGTGGTAGTGATAGCACAAGTGAAACAAACAGTTCTATAACGAGTGAAACAAACTCTTTGAGTGATATGTTAAGATCAAATGAGTTTTTTGCTATAGAAGATAGTATACAAACAAAAAATATCTACAAGATAACTTTTGATGAAAATCTAACAAGTTGGAATATAGATATATATGATAAAAATTACTCTTTAGCACCAGTTAATAGTGTTACAAATAAGATAGAAGTAACTCAAAACACTATTATAAATGATGGTGGCTATGAGTATGAATTAACAGGCGATAATACTGATTTTATAGATCTTGTTTCTACTATCAGTCCATTACAATCTCTGAAACTTTTTAAATCGGCAGAGTTAGCACAAGCATATTATGATATAAAATTAAATGATGAGTTAAAAGCTAAAGAGTTTTATGTTGTTCAAAATGATTTAGAAACAAGAACATTATTTAAGATAGACTTTAATGAAGATGCTTCTCAATGGGATATAATCTCTTATGATAAAAACTATGATGGTACTATTTTAGGTTCAGCAATGGGGTTAGATATAAATGTTACTGATAAATCTTTAACTGATACTAATGGTGCATCTTTTTGGTATAACTCTACAGAAAATGGGTATATTAGAATCGTATCTTATGGAAATTCTCTTATCACTCTTAAGTTCTTCGAATCAGCAGAGTTAGCACAAGTATATTATGATTCATTTGATTTAAGAGCAGCATTTAGAGATAAAACATTTTATGTTGTAAGTGATGACACAGAAAACAAGCAATTACTAAAAGTTGAGATTAATGAAGATTTATCTGAATGGCAATTTGATTCTTACCTAAATGATTATAATGAAACTGCACAAAGTTCAGGTTCTAGCACTATAGTAGTTACAGAAAATTTACTACAAGAAACAAATAGTAGTATTTTAAAATTTTCTACTAAAACAGATGATTATATAGAACTAAAATCTTTATCAAATAAATTGGTTAATTTTAGATTCTATAACTCTTCATCTTCAGCAGAGAGTTATTTCAAACAATAAAAACAACACTGACCCTAATTAAATCTTATAAATTTAGGGTCAGTGTTAATAAAACTTGAAGTTTACTTCATATATAATTTTGACTGAAATAGTTAAAAGGAATTTGTTTGGCACGGAAGATTAGACTTTTTGTTGAAGATAAATCTCAACATATAATGTTAAAAGGTTTAAATGGTTTATCTATTTTTAAAGATGAATCTGATTATAAAGCTTTTATAGATATGCTTGAAAATCTAAATTCAAATCATGATGTAGATATACACTCATATTTGTTAAAACCTAGCTATTTTGAATTTTTATTGACACCTAGATATGAACATAGTTTATCTAAGTTTATGCAAAGCCTAGGTAGAAACTATGTAGGTTATTACAACAAAAAGTACAACCGTACAGGAACTATTTGGGAAGGTAGATATAAATCATCATTGGTTGAAGATGAACTTTTTTTATTTGACTTGATGAGATATATGGAAAAACATCCCTTGGATAAAGATACTTTTAGTAGTATGGAAAGAAATCTATTTAACAAAAAAAACACTCTTATAACACAACATAAGTTATATAAACAGCTTGGATATACCGACCTACAAAGAGTAGAAAAATATACTCAAATCTTTAATTCTGAAATAGATTTAGAGAAAGAGGAGTTTATAGCAAGATGTTTAGAAAAACAGTTAGTTACAGGTAGTATAGAGTTTGTTAAAGATTTAGAGAAAAAAATAGGTGTGACACTCACTTCAAAAGGTAGAGGTCGCCCCAAAAAACAAACAACAGAAAAAAGGAAAAAAATGTATAAAAATTTAGTAGTATTAGATAAAGAGCAACACAAAGATTTAAAGATCAGTCCATTAGAGAATTTATCATTCGCTAAACAAACAGCTTTCGTACCAGTAGTAGCAAATGAAGTTGCTTTAGTTGGAGCATCTTTTCCAGTTGTATTTACATCAGATGAAAAACCATCACTTGTTTCATTAGTATCATTAGGTGGAGATTCTTTAGCTATAAATGCAGATGGAAAATGGATAACATCTTATGTTCCATCTTTTTTTAGAAAGTACCCTTTCTCTTTAGCTAGTACAAAAGAGAATCCAGATCAAAAAGTTATACTTATCGATGAAGAATCTTCACTATTTTCAAAATCAAAAGGTAAGCAACTGTTTAAAAAGAGTGGTGAACAATCTGAAACATTGACACACGCTATCAACTTTTTAACAGCACATGAAACTCAAATGGTTACAACAACTAATGTTGCAAAACTTATAGCTGATAGTGGCATTCTTGAAGAGAGAGAGATCTCTGTTGGTGAGGGTGAAGAGAAAAAAGTTCTTGTTCAAGGTTTTAAAGTTGTTGATAGAGAAAAACTTAATGCTTTAAGTGATGATATTTTAGCTGATTGGGTAAGAAAAGGGATCATCTCTTTAATTGATGCTCATCTTAAATCATTAGATCATATACAAACACTTTTCAATATCGCACATCAAAGACAAAGCTAGGAAATTTTATGGCAAATCGAGTACAAAAAAAGAAAACTACTGCAAATTCTGAACTTAAAGAGGCTATTTTAGCCTCTAAAAAATCATTTATAATAGTAGGTGTTTTTAGTTTATTTGTGAATCTACTTATGTTGGTTCCATCTATATATATGTTACAACTATATGATAGAGTTATGACAAGTAGAAGTGAAGATACACTAATAATGCTTACTTCAATAGTGATGGTTCTTTTTATAACTATGGCACTTTTAGAGATTGTAAGATCTAAAATCCTTGTAAAGATAGGTAATAAACTAGATTCTATCTTAAGTCAAAGAGTTTTCGATACTCTTTTTGAACTAGCAAATAAAAACCCAGGTAAAGCTTCATCTATGCCATTAAACGATTTAACTCAAGTTAGACAGTTTATGACAGGAAATGGTATATTTGCCTTTTTTGATACACCTTGGATTCCTATATACATAGCATTACTATTTATGTTTCATCCAGTTCTTGGTTATTTTGCTATTTTTGCATCTATTGTTTTAGTTTCACTTACTATTTTTAATGAGTATTCAACTAAAATAAAATTAGCAGAAGCAAACTCTTTAAACAGAGCATCAACAGTATTTGTAGATATGAATTTACGAAATGCTGAAGTTATCAATGCTATGGGTATGAAAAATAATATTAAAGAAAAATGGAAAGAGAAATATTATGGTTTTTTAAATGCTCAAAATGAGGCAAGTTCAAAAGCTGGTATCTTTTCAAATGTATCTAAAAGTACAAGAATGATGTTTCAATCTCTTATCTTAGGTTTAGGTGGTTATCTAGCTATCCATAATGAGATAAGTTCAGGTATGCTTATAGCTGGTTCTATCCTTATGGGTAGAGCATTAGCACCACTTGATCTACTTATAAATACTTGGAAAGGTTTTAGTAGTGCAAGAGCATCGTATGCTAGACTTGAAGCACTTTTAGCTGATTTTCCAAAAGATAAAGAGTATATGGAACTTCCAGATCCTAAAGGTGAGATTATACTTGAGGGTGTTGTTGTGATTCCACCTGGATCAAAACAACCATCAATCAAAGGTATATCTATGAAGATAGATAAAGGTGATGTTGTTGGTATCATAGGACCATCAGCAGCAGGTAAGTCATCTTTAGCTAGAGCAATTTTAGGTTTATGGCCTTTAGTTCAAGGTAAAGTTAGACTAGATAAAGCAGATATTCATCAATGGGATAAAGAACATCTAGGTAAACATATAGGTTATTTACCACAAGATATAGAACTTTTTGAGGGGAGTATTAGCCAAAATATAGCTAGATTTGCAGAAGTTGATTCTAAAAAAGTTGTAGAAGCAGCTCAAATAGCTGGTGTGCATGAGATGATTCTAAGATTGGCAGATGGTTATGATACTATGATAGGTGTTGGTGGTGCAACACTTTCAGGTGGGCAAAGACAACGAATCGGTTTTGCTAGAGCCATATATGATAATCCTGTTTTAGTTTTACTTGATGAACCAAACTCAAACCTTGATGATCAGGGTGAAAAAGCATTAGTTCAAGCTATACAGATTTTAAAAACTAAAGGAACAACTGTAATCCTTATAACTCATAGACCAAATATACTACAAGCTACTAATAAACTAGCTGTTATTAAACAGGGTCAATTAGAAGCTTATGGAAATACAAATGAGATTTTACAAAAAATGGCAGCAGCTGCAAAAGCACAAGCTCCAAAACCTGTACAACCTCAGGTTCAAAAAACGCAAGCAGCACCAAAAATTTCACTTAGTAAACCAGGGAGTTAAAGATGAATAATAAAAAAATAGAGATGCCATCAAATGATGATTCTAAAGTTATTGTTTTTGGTTTAAGTGTTATATTTGTTGTTTTTGTTTTAGTTGGTGGCTGGATGGCTGTCGCTCCTCTTGCTTCATCATCTGTAGCTATGGGTAAAGTTTCTGCTGACC
>Ga0256842_1002395_pt1 | contig 13528 bp, 12 predicted proteins | sample 4559240metaG_FD_185973 | JGI IMG/M metagenome (GOLD analysis project Ga0256842, IMG submission 185973) | Hydrothermal vent microbial communities from Guaymas Basin, Mexico - 4559-240 | ecosystem: Environmental > Aquatic > Marine > Hydrothermal vents | place: Mexico: Guaymas Basin | collected...
AAATAAACTTAATGAAAAGCTAATAAAATCAATTACTCATTATGATTTATATTGCAAAGATTTTAAAAGTCATATCAATGTGTAATTGGTATAAGTTGCTTAGAGATTGTTTAATCTTATTGATATTTTTAATAAAAAAATAAGGAAGCCAAGCGACTCCCTTATTTAATATGAAAAAAACTACTACTAACTATGTAGAATGATTTTACAAGTTTTGTGCCACAAATTTATTTTATACGTTAATTAACTAATTTTAACGTTTAATATTAATTCTAGGCTTAATAAGTTATTATTTATCTTGATAAGGTTTAATATTCATATTGTAAAACATAAATGACCATTTATCAGCTTCTTGCTCAATAGTTTTGCTAATTGGAGTTCCTGCTCCGTGTCCAGCATTAGTTTCTATTCTAATTAATGTTGGATTTTTTCCTGAATTCATTTCTTGAAGAGTTGCTGCAAACTTAAAAGAATGTGCTGGAACAACCCGATCATCGTGGTCGGCAGTTGTTACCATTGTTGCAGGATAGTCGGTTCCTTTTTTTAAATTATGTAAAGGAGAATAGCCCCATAAGTATTCGAACATTTCTTTCGACTCTTCGCTGGAGCCATATTCAGGAGTCCATCCCCAACCTACGGTAAATTTGTGGAATCGTAACATATCCATCACACCTACAGCAGGAAATGCTACTTTATACAAGTCTGGTCGTTGAGCCAAACAAGCGCCAACCAATAATCCTCCATTCGAGCCACCAGCAATAGCTAAACGCTCTTTTGAAGTGTATTTCTGAGCAATCAAATACTCTCCTGCAGTAATAAAATCATCAAAAACATTTTGCTTTTTCATCTTCATACCAGCCTTATGCCATGCTTGACCATACTCGCCTCCACCACGAAGATTTGCCATGGCATAAACGCCGCCATTTTCCATTAGAATCATATTTGAAACAGAAAAATGAGGGGTTAAGTCTATATTAAATCCACCGTAACCATAGAGTAAGGTTGGACGATTACCATCCATTTTGATACCTTTTTTATGAACAATAAACATAGAAATTTTTGTCCCATCTTTCGAGGGATACCAAACTTGTTCGGCAACGTAATCTTCGGGAGTAAATTTAACCTCAGGTTGATAATATATTTTAGATTTGCCTGTTGCTACATTGTATTCGAAAATAGAATACGGATATGTGAAAGATGTAAATCCATAGTATAATTTAGTTTCTTCTTCTTTGCCCGAAAAACCGCTTGCTGTTCCAAATGTTGGAAATATTACTTCAGAAATATTTTTGCCATTATAATCCATTTTATAAACTTTGGTAGATGCATTTTCTAAATACGAAGCAAACATTTTCCCTCCACCTGTTGTAACAGAGTTTAATTTTATTTCTTTTTCAGGGATAATAGTTTTCCAATTTTTTTCTGATGCATTATTGGGGTCAACAGCTAATAATTTATAATTAGGAGCATCTTTATCGGTTAAGAATAAGAATTTATCATCTTTATAATCGACTACAGAACCTTGCTGCGAGAAGTCGCCTACTAAAGTTTTCCATTCTGGCTTAAGCGATGGTTTTGCATAATAAATATTTACGCCTTCGGTTCCGTCCATCTCTGTTAAGAACATATATTCTTGGTGTTCGGTTAAATCTACATTGTAGTATAATTTGGGAGCATCTTTATTAATCCAAACTAAAGCATCTTCTTTTTGTTCAGTTCCTAATTTATGATAATAAATAGAATGGTATTCGTTGGCTGCGGATAAATCCATTCCTTCTTTTGGCTCTGGAAAACGTGAATAGAAGAATCCTTGGTCGAACCACGAAGCTCCAGAAAACTTTACGTGTTCTACTACATCGTCGAGATATTTGTTGCTCTCAATATCTTTAACTCTTATCTCGGACCAATCGGAACCTGCTCTATTAATAGAAATGGCCATAAATTTATCGTCGTTCGAAGCGCCTGCCAGATGTGCGGCAACAGTGCCATCGTCTGACATAGAATTGGAATTTAAGAATTTTTTTTCGTTTCCATTTACACCTTTTTTGTAGAAGGTAATAGATTGGTTTTGTAAGCCGTCGTTTTTCGAGAAGAAGAAATATTCTCCAACTTTATGTGGAGCAGATATTCTGGGGTAATTGTATAAACTGGTTAATCGTTTTACAATGGTATCTTTACCTGCAATTTGGTTTAAATAACTGAAGGTAACTTTATTTTCTGCTTTAACCCAAGTTTTGGTTGCTTCGCTATTATCGTCTTCAAGCCAACGATATGGGTCGGCTACTTTTGTACCAAAATAGGTATCTACGGTATCAACCTTTTGTGTTTGTGGATAAGTAATGGTCATTTTTTTCTCTGTTGTATTATTTCCATTAATTTCTGTGGATTGTTGACAAGATACCAATAAGGCTAAACCTATCATACTTAAAAGAATTTTCTTCATAGTTTATAGTAATTTATTTATATACAGTCTGTAAGACGAGATTAATTATTTTTTGTTACAAATTGTTATAACCAGCTTTTGGCAAATATTATCAGAATTGTTTTTCTGTATGGATGGATGTATCTAAAAAGAAGAAATGCTACGAGTACACCTATGGTATTGGCCAATGCGTCGAAAATATCACCTGAGCGATTTTGAACGACAACTTTTTGAATAATTTCCATAATTAGCCCATAAGAGATGCTGGATAATATAATAATAAGAAATCGTCTTTTATTGAATTTTAATGTACATTTAAAATAATCGACCGACCAGGCTGTTAATAGGATGGAATACAGAGTAAAATGTACAAACTTATCAAAATTTGGAATGTTGAATAAGGGGACAGAAGGTACATTCGGTATTTGCAAAGTGCTCAGAAAGAAAATAACGATCACCCAAAGAATTGTTTTCCAGTATTGGATAAATAGTTTCATAAATTAACTAGAGTAGTTTATTAATTTTCTGATGAAATAGTATCAGAATTCATCTCATCTTCCATTTCTTGCATCATGTTTTCCAGTTCGGCATCTTTTTTATTAAGATCTTTTTGAATATCATCAATAGAAATTTCGGAATTTCCTTTCTGGTTCATTTCTTCAGTAAATTCTTCTTCTACATCGGGCCTTGCATTCTGACAAGCCGTGAAAGAAAAACTTAAACTTAATATGCTGATGAGAATTATTTGCTTATTTAATATTTTCATAATTAATGTTGTTGTTTTATATAGCACGATAGCATTTCCCTGGTAATACTTTTACTAGATTCATAAATTCGAGTTCCAAAAGTAAAGCGGGAATTTTGCTTTTTTCTATTTCGGATTGTTTTATAATACGATCGATAGGGCTATCCTCGTTATCTTTTAACCAATTGCAGAGTTGCTTCTGCTCCGTATTTAGTTGCTCAAATAAATTGAGCTGATGCCCTTTGTTTAGATTTTGTTTTTTGTCCCAAGCCATAGTGTAGACAATATCTTCGAATTTTTCTAACATGCTGGCTTTGTTGGTTTTGATTAAGAAATTACAACCTTCCGATCTGCTATCGCCAATTCTTCCAGGTACAGCCATAACTTCTCTGTTATAACCAAAAGCAAGATCTGCGGTAACTAAAGAGCCACCTTTTTTTGCAGATTCTACAACTATGGTCAAGTCGGAGAGTCCTGCAATAATTCTATTTCGACTAATAAAGTTACTCGGAGCAGGAAAAGAACCATGAGAAAATTCGGTGATTAAGGAGCCGTTTTCTAAAATTTTTTTGGCAAGAGTTTTATTTTTTGCTGGATAAATCCGATCTAGACCGTGACCAAGTACAGCCCAAGTTTCCAAATCGTTATCTAAAGCGGCTTGGTGTGCACAAGAATCTATACCATAGGCTAAGCCACTAATGATTACAGGTTCAAAACCATTCAATTTTATATCTTCAATTATTTTGTTGCAATAATGCTTTCCATATTCACTAGCTTTACGAGTTCCAACTATACTAATATGAAGTTTTTTATTTAAGTTTTTTCCTCCTTTCTGAAAAAGGACTAAGGGTGCATCTTCGCATTGTTTGAGTCTATTTGGGTAGTTTTGGTCTAAAAAGGTGTAGCTATTTATTTTATATTTTTCGATGAATTCTAATTCAGATTCGGCGAGCGCTAGATAATCTTTTTTTTTAATATTAGATGAGATAAAAGGGCCAACGCCTGGGATTTTTCGTAGAGTATCTGTTTTTTCTTTAAAAATGGCCTCGGCACTTCCTAAATAAGAAATAAGTTGTCGTGCTGTAATATTTCCTACCCCCGAAACTAAGGATAAGGCAATAAAATGTTTTAAAGAATTTTGATGAGAAACCACAGAAATAAATTAATACTGTAAAACTGTTTTTAATTTCTTTATTTCATCTTTATTTAAGCCACTAATGTAAATTGGGGGGTAGCTAACTATACCTTTTTTAGTTTTCTGAAATAATATTAAAGCTGTACGTAAACCAAAGAATGATTTTTTGATCTGATATTTTACGTAGGTTGATTTAGAAATCTTTATCATTTTAGGCTTGGGTGTAATAAATTTCGGAGTGATTCTAAAGTATTTAATTAGAATTCCATCTGTAGTATCTATCGAGAAATAGCTATACTTAATATTGTACCAAATTAGGGCAAGTAGAAAGTAAATTGTAGCAATCAAAAGAGCAAATTGGTAACCTTCGAGGGGTAACGTTTTGGATTTATAAATATCTAAAAATGAGATACTAAATGTTCCCATAAAAATGATGGAAGCAATGAGTTCAACTCGCATTACGTTAAATAAAGCTTTGTTATTATCAAAATTCATAAAAAAAATTATTATTTAGTGTATAAATGTGATACTTAATTTTTGCTCGCCTCCATGAATAGAGAAATCACCAATAGTTGTATCTGGAACTGTTTTGGTGCGGCTTAAAATAAATTTAGTTGGGCGAAGGCTTTCCATTTTCATTTCACCAAGAAAATCGTTATCGGTAAAAATCATTTTCGTTTCATCATCGTTAAAAGCCCAAGTTCCTTGTTGTGATTCTTGTTTAGCAGTACTATCACATTTTGTTTCGCCTTCGTTCACAATAATCTCACCAGAAACTTTAAATAAATAAGTATTGTCTTTTACACAGTTTTCTATAAACATAGCACCATCGGTAACTGTAAACCCTGCATAAATAAAACCAGGTTCAATTGTTACAGCATCTATGTGCCAAGGGCTTTTGGTGATTATTTCGGTATTTGTTGGTTCGACATTAGTTTCGGGCTCATCTTTTTTACACGAGAAAGTGATACTTATTAATATAATAAGTATTGAACTAATAATACGTCTTTTCATCGTCTTGAATTTTGTTTTCTCAAAGATAAGCAATCAATTAATATTAACCTATATCCTGTTAATATTTTACTCATAGTTATATTTTAGAATGAAAAGAGCTAATCAAATTGGGAGTGATTGAAGCTTAAATTTTACGAAGAGATACATAAAGATTTAGACTTTGTGAGAACTCATAAATCGGACCTGGTCAATGTGCAATATATTTTAGCAAAATTTTAGATCAGATTTATTTTCTAGAGCATTTTTTTTGTTAAATCACCATTATAACGAATATCCTCAGCTTTAGCATTAGGGTCGTTTAACCAAGTTGGCAACTCTTCGTTGGCATCTAGTTTATCTCTAATCTCATTAAGTTCATCCTCGGCATAAGCATACATCATGTCGGCTGCAATAACCCCTTTTACGACTTGTAATTGTTTTAATTTCCCTATTTCTTCTTCAACATTCTCGCCCTCAATGGTTACAATAATTCTGCCTTTTTCATCATGCATATGATATTCGCAAAAATCGTTAGATTTAATAGCTGTAATTACAGAGTCGGTATTTTCTGGTTTTGTTTGAACTAATATTCCTGATATATTCATTTTTATTTATTATTTAATCTATTGGTATTTAGTGCTTTATATTGTGTATTCTTTTATTCAGTATTACTCAAACCATTCGTTACAATCCTGTGGAAGCAAAAGGCTAAGGAATAATTTTGAGTCTTTTAATTTATTAATTATACTCTAGATATTTATAATGACATCTCTTAAATAGTTTTTTTCACACTATCGAAAAGTTAAATTTCTAGAATCTTAAATCTTCTTCAGAACTCCCAATAATATATAATTGGTTCATCAGCTGCGCTAAACATAGTATGTTCATCAATAAACTGCATTGTATTTATAACTGCCGAATGAGCTACTAGTTTAGTTAATTCTTCTTTGGTTTGGGTATTTACAATTGTAATATCATTGTCTTCGTCGCAAAGATAAGCTACTTTTATCCCCGATGGACTTAATGCCACGGCATAAATTAAGAAATCGCTTTGAATATGATAAGATGAAAAAGGATGAAAAAGATATATACCTAAACGTCTATCTTGACCAGCAGTAGCTATGCAATTTCCTTTGTAATCTATTTTATAAACATTATCCAAATTTTCGCCTTCATGAATCAGAATTACGCTTCCATCTTTTGATGAGAGAATATTGACTTTTCCACTTTCGTCGGAACTAATAATTCGTCCACCTTTTTGACTAAGACACATATCGGAAAAAGTATATGAACTAATCTGAGTTTTATAGACTACTGTTTTCTTATCGATATTAAAACAAATTATTTCATTACTTAATAAACCTAATAGCAAATCTGAATCATTCAGAAAAATTGCTTTCTTAATCATATAACGATTATTCTTATCGATAATTCTTATTAACTCCCCATTTCGAAATATAAAAACATCAGAAAATCCGCCTTCGGCTTGAGCAACAATACTCATCTTTTTAGTTTCTGCATTTAAATTAATATCATAAATTTTTGGGGTTACCGTTTCTCCCATAAAATCTAAATAAGTAGGGATTTCTATTTCCTCAATAAAGGTTTTAGATTTTGTATCGTAAACTTGAATAAGTCCAATATCTGTAGCAATATACAGAAGAGAATTATTGTATTCTATATCGGTAACATTTGCTTTTGCCTTAATCGAATATTTTGGCTTTAAAGCAAATAGATTTATTGATAATAGAAACAATATTGATAATAATAAACGGTTCATTGTCAATATTTTTATAAAATATATTGTTTTAATTATATTTCTATCTTAACAAAAATAGTGTGTTAAAGAATATAAAAAGGCCACCTCAAGAATCCTTAAAACAGCCTTTTCTGGGGTTAATGATTATTTAACACCTTCGTCAATATTCTCATTTAAATTCGAACTATTTTTAGAATCTTTATTTCTAAAAACAGACTCAAAAGTGTTTTTTATGTCTACAGTTACATTAGCTTGTGGCACATGACACTGTGAACAATTATAACGAGCAGGAGATAGTTTATTTAGTTTTTTTGCTACCACTTCACCTTCTTCCGCATCTACTACATATTTTTCTCCAGACTTAATCAAGTTTGGTCGATAATCGGTAAAATGAGATTGAGGAATGGCAACCGAACCAACTGCTTCTGATTTGTCTGGCATATGACAAGTCAAACAAATATTATTATCTTTTGTGATAGGGAAGAATCCTTCTGTCATGTGAGGAATCATTGGTGGTGCATTTTCAAATGCTCTATCAATTCTCTCAGCTGTTCCTGCAGGAGCCTTACTATACTGTGGCATTTCGGACAAAGCATCCCCATCATTACTCTCAACATCCGAATTAATGAATCCTAATTTATTTGCAGAAGCTTCAGACCTAACGCCTTCTTTGGTATCGGTATTTGCTTCGTCGTTGCCGCCACAAGATACTAGAATCATTGTTGCTACAATACTTGTAAGTAAAAATCTATAAATCATAATTTCTAAGTTTTGACCCATTTTGGGCTTTTATTATTTAATATTAATCCCATTCAGGATATTTTATTTTTGCAATTTTTTAATTTTTAATAGTATTCTGTATCTTAGTTTTCAGCCTCTTTTTTGAGGATATTTATGTTTAACATAAATTGTTTTATTTTTTAGTAAATGGGTCTATAATCTTAAAGTGTAAAGCATTATCGTCGCAAACATCTATACATCGTGCACAATCTGTACACTCCGAAGACTTTATCTTTCCTGTTTCCTTACCAATTATACCCATTACTTGAACTTCTGGGCAAACTTGTTTACACTTCATGCAAAGTGTGCAATTCTCAGAAGTATGTTGCACTTTTAAGATACTAAACTTTCCTATAATGGAATAAAATCCACCAACAGGACAAATATGTCCGCACCATAAATGGGGTAATACTAATAAATCGGCTAAAAAAACAATCAATACAATATTGATACTAAAACCTATTCCAAAAATTAAAGTTCTATAAAACATAGAAATAGGATTAATTATTTCAAAAGCAGTTTGTCCAAAAATCATAGACAAAAACAGACCTAGAAATAGAACGTAATAACGCACCTTTTTTAATTTCTTTGATTCTGTTTTTTTAATAATTGGTTTAATCTTTAAACGCTTTCTTAAATAAGATGCGGCATCTGTAACCATATTCAATGGACATACCCAAGAACAAAATAGTCGTCCTCCTAGTATAGCATAAAATATTACAATAACTCCAGCTCCTATCAATAACTCTGCAGCAGGAATAAAACCAGTCGATAATATTTGTAATACAGCATATGGATCTGCTAAATGAAATGTTTCTAGAATAAATGCTGAAGAGTAATTACCCATCAATATTTTTAGTCCTAGATATGAGCTGCTCATAAATAAAAACAACACCGACAATTGGACTAACCTTCTTAATATTAAAAATTTATTATTCTTCATTTAATTTTAACTATAAAACATTTTTTTAATAAACAACTTTAATGTTCTTCTTTGTAATGACGTCTATTAATCAAAAATAGGATTAAAAATCATCATTAAAAATATCGTCACCACTATTCAAATAATCCATTGCAGAACCGACATCAGCATCGTCAGATCGTGTTTCGTCAACTTCTTTTAACCGTTTTTCGTCTTCTTTTTCCCAACCTTTTATGTAGTGGTCTCCCACTTTTCCTGTAACTAAATCTACAGGAAACACTTTAATAGCAGGCTGTTCAGTTATACAAGCGTGTTCGCATAATCCACAACCCGTACAAGCGTCTCCATTTACAACTGGTTTAAGATAAGCATGTTTACCTGTTCTTTCGTTCTTTTCGTAATCAATAAAAATAGCTTCATCCATCAATGGACAGGCTCGATAACAGGCATCGCATTGTATTCCCCAGAAAGCGACACAGGATTCTTTATTGATAACAGCCAAGCCCATCTTAGCCTTATTAATATCTAATTTCTGTTCTTTTGTTTCTTTGTTTAAAACGGAAACTAAATTAATATCTAAAGCTCCAGAAGGACAAACAGGAACACAAGGAATATCGGTACACATAGCGCAAGCCACATCTCTTGGTTCGAAATGTGGTGTTCCTACTACAGTATTATCACCATCTTGAGCCAACTTAAGCGTGTCGTATGGGCAAGCTTCTACACAAACACCACACTTAATACAAGCTTTTGTGAATTGATTTTCGGGTAAAGCTCCAGGTGGACGTAATGCGAGTGGTGAAGCGGAAGCATTTTCTACCAGCTCTCCCCAAAACATTCCTCCAAGAGCAAGGTATCCTGCTCCCTGAAACATCGATTTCAGTGCATCTCTTCTTGTTGTCATCTTATTTTTAAAGTATTCTAGCATCTTTAATTGCTTTGTAATTTAGTTACAAGTTGAAAATTATATTTTGCAATCAAAATAATTTAAAATTCAACAATTACACTTTATATTTATATCCAAACCCCATCAAAATTAACTCTGACAGGGTTTTGTTATGTAGCTTAAGCTTTATAAACTTTTACAGCTGCTTTCTTATAATCTGTTTGCTTCGAAATAGGACAAGTTGCATCTAAACATACTTTGTTGATGAACACCTTCTCGTCGAACCAAGGTACGTAAACTAAACCTCTAGGCACACGATTACGTCCTCTAGTTTCTACGTGTGTTTTAACTTTTCCTCTACGAGATTCTACTACAACCAAATCGCCTTGCTTAAGTCCTTTTGTCTCAGCATCTTTTGGGTTCATATAACAGAGTGCTTCTGGCACAGCTCTATACAATTCTGGTACACGCATAGTCATGGTTCCTGAATGCCAATGTTCTAACACACGACCTGTTGCTAACCAAAATGGATATTCCTTATTCGGAATTTCTGGAGCATCGACAAATGGACGGAAGAAAATCTTCGCTTTATTTGGTAACTTAATTTTGTCTTTCGATTTATCTGGGCCTGTTAATGTTCCTTGTGGGATTTCTTTTAAAGCTTTTCCGTAGAAGGCAAAATCTCCTGTATTAGCCTTTTTTGCATAAGGGTCGTATTTTGAATTAAAGCGCCATTGTGTTTCTTTTCCATCAACAACGGGCCATTTTAGTCCACGAACTTTATGGTAAGTATCGAAATCGGCATAATCGTGACCATGACCTTCTCCAAACATACGGTATTCTTCCCAAAGATATTTTTGAATAAAGAAACCATAGCCTTTCCAATCTTGGTCATCGGCACCTTTAATAGTTCTCTTATCACCTTCTGCTTCGGTGTTTTGGAAACCTTCTGCCATTGGGTCAGGCCAAGCAAACGATTTTGCTCTTTTGTTAGCAAAAAGCACATCGTATAAAGTAGAATTTGGGTTATAACCGAAATCAGCAACTTTATTAGTTACATCTGGTAAACCACTTTCTAATCCTGGAATTTCAGAAGCTCCCCAAACATCACGAATCTTGAATCGCTTAGAAAGTTCTACAATTTGCCAAACATCTGGCATTGCATCACCAACAGGTGTAACTTGCTGTTTCCAATGCTGAGTTCTACGTTCTGCATTTCCGTAAGCACCCCATTTTTCATAAATCATGGCCGAAGGTAATACCAAATCGGCTACTTTAGCAGATATTCCAGGGTATCCATCGGATACTACAATAAAATTATCTTTTTGTCGAGCAGCTCGAATCCAGTGATTAGCACTCGCCGAATTTTGGTAAGGATTATTAACCTGAACCCACACGAATTTGATTTTACCATCTTCGATGTCTCTATGTATTTTCATAACATGAGAACCTACTTTTGGGTTTACAGTTCCTTCTGGTAAGTTCCAGATTTTTTCTGCAATTTTTCTGTGCTTAGGATTTTTAACTACCAAATCGGCAGGTAAACGGTGAGAAAATGTTCCAACTTCACGAGCTGTTCCACATGCCGATGGCTGTCCTGTTAGAGAAAATGCTCCACTTCCTGGCTTAGCTTGTTTTCCTAATAAAAAATGCACCATATACGCTTGCTCGTTTACCCAAGTTCCACGTGTATGCTGATTCATTCCCATTGTCCAGAACGAAACTACTTTTCTTGATTTCTCTACGTATAAATTAGCTAATTCTTGAAGTTTCTTTTTAAAAGATACTAAACTTTCGTCAGCATCGCCTTTAGCTGTTTCTGCAACATAGTCTAAAGTGTAAGGATCTAAGGCTTTCTTAAATTCTTCGAAAGTAATTGACCAATGTTTTCCTGCTTCTTTAGCATGCTTCATATCAAAATTGTCACCCTCTTTTAATCCAAGGTAGGCCAAAGATGTTGCTTCTGCTTTTGTTACAGGCTTAGATACTTGATGCTTAACTGTTTCTCTTTCTTTATCTGTAAAATTCTTATGATCAGGATTACGCATTCCGTAACCTGTATCGGCATATCCAGTTGCAAAAACAGTGTATTTATTTACAAAATCCCAATCGATTGCTTCTGGATTGTTATACACAATTTCTCTTGCAAGATAATTCCAAATAGCCAAGTCGGTCTGTGGCCTAAATACAATTTCTGTATCGGCTAAATCTGAAGTTCTATTGGTGTAGGTTGTTAAATTAACAATCTTAACTTTATCAGGATTATTTAATTTTCTATCTGTAACACGTGACCAAAGAATTGGGTGCATTTCTGCCATATTGGCTCCCCAAGAAATTACGGTATCTGTAAGCTCGATATCGTCGTAACAACCTGATGGCTCATCGATACCAAAAGTTTGAATAAATCCAGCTACTGCAGATGCCATACAGTGACGAGCGTTTGGGTCAATATTATTAGACCGAAAACCTGCTTTCATTAATTTGACAGCGGCATATCCTTCTTGCACAGTATATTGGCCCGAACCAAAAATTCCGATTCCTGTGGGACCTAATTCTTTAAGAGAACTTTTAATTTGTTTTTCCATTTCGTCGAAAGCTTTCTTCCAACTTATAGGTTTAAACTGTCCATCTTTGGCAAAGTTTCCTGCCGCATCAACACGCATTAATGGTGTTTTAAGGCGGTCTTCGCCATACATTATTTTTGCATTAAAATAACCCTTAATACAATTTAATCCTCGATTTACTGGTGCTGCAGGATCACCCTTAACAGCAACAATTCTATCGTTCTTAGTAGCTACCATAATACCACAACCAGTTCCACAAAAACGGCAAACGGATTTATCCCATCGCCAGTCGCCTTCGGCTTTTTGCGGTGCTGCTTGAAGATTTTTTGGCAAGCTCATTCCAACTGCTGCAGCAACAGTAGCCACAGCAGATGTTTTGATAAAATCTCTTCTAGTTACACTCATATGATTTTATTTATTTTTTTCTAATTAGTTCTTAAATATACAAAAAACTTTTAATCTTGAATATTACAAATATCAATAGCTATAGTATTTTTATTATTAATCTATTCTTTTTTTATTATTTCTTTTCTGATTGAAAGAAAGTTGGTTTTACAACAATCATCATCCATCCCCAATAGTTAGTTCCTGCAGTGTCAAAATCGGTTCCTTTAAGAGTGTGCATAGTTTCCGATGCAAACATCATAGATACACCAGCTTTAAATAATACTCCTTTTCCTAATCTATAACCAGCAAACATATCTAATTCTGTTCCTAAACCAGAAGCCATTGTTTTAATATCTGTTGCTGTAGAATTTTTTACGTCTTTAACATCTTGGTTTGCCATAAAGTAATGAGCAATAACTCCAGATAAGAATTTGTCTTTTTTATAAGTAGCTTTAACATAGGCATCGTTAAGCCCAACAGAATTTTTGTGATTACCTACATAAAAGTAATCCATCCAACCGTTAAATTTATGATTGGTTCCATACAATGGAGTAAATGCATGATTGGTTTGCGCATAAGACGCATCAGTTTCTGTTTGGCTATTACCAGAAAGCATTTCGTATCCAGCACCAAAACCAATATTGTCGTTAAGCTTATAATTTAAATCTATTCCTAAATCGTAAGCTCCTAATTTTTGTTTTTGATTGTCGCCGTTATCGTCTACATAAGTTCCTGTAGTTTCTCCCATTTGATAGTAGAAGTTTAATCCTGCTGTAAATTTTCCTGCTTTATATACGGAACGTTGACCGATTATCTGAGAGAAAGATGTTGTTGTTGTACCCATTCGTGGAGTTACATCGTCAACTCCATTGTTTAATGCTAAAACACTTAAAGTATAAGCATCACCAAAAGATTTGTTGAACCATAAGAATTGC
>Ga0256842_1002396_pt1 | contig 13521 bp, 9 predicted proteins | sample 4559240metaG_FD_185973 | JGI IMG/M metagenome (GOLD analysis project Ga0256842, IMG submission 185973) | Hydrothermal vent microbial communities from Guaymas Basin, Mexico - 4559-240 | ecosystem: Environmental > Aquatic > Marine > Hydrothermal vents | place: Mexico: Guaymas Basin | collected...
CAGAGTCTATTTTTTCTTCGCTTTCGGCATGTTCTTTGAATAAGGAACAAAAAAACTGAGACCCTGAATAAAGACACCTCAGGGTGACGAAGCGGGGGCATCTCAGGGTGACAGGGCAGAGTCATTCCGGAGGAACGAACGAAGTGAGTGACGAAGAATCTCGTATTTGTCGTGTGTTCCCTCGAATTAATTTCATCGGAATGGTCTCTTATCCTGTTTATCATAGTTATAATTACAACCGTTTTCAAGAAAAAGGTTGAAAGCAGAATAAAGATTAATATCGGAACTTTTAGATCATATAGGTATAAAGGGTGGGTATTTTAGGTTGAAATACTATATTTCAGGAGTTAATCTTTTGTTCTTTGTATTATTATTTCGAAATCGGCGTTTTCGATTTCATCGGATTGAATGTGCAGTCTCGCTTCGTTTAATTTGCTATTTGTAAAAGTCAGTCTTAACGTTTCGTTAAATTTTCTGTTTTCGAAGGTTTTGATTCCGGAGAGCGAAATCGTGCCCGGATCCGCATATTCCAGATTCAGACCTTCTATATATTTTGACAAAGGAAAAAGATTTTCAACCGTTTTCTTTGCGTATAGAAGCGCTGCGATGTCTTCTTTGTTTTTAATCTCCGCACCGTTCGAAAAAACCTTTCCGTTTTCAAAATCGTAGGTTGTTCCTTCGTGTTTTATTTGAAAAACTTTCCCGTTTTTTAGGACAACGTTGAATACGTAATTTATATTGTCTTCGTCTATCTTTCCTTGCTCCGCGATTAAAAAAGTTCCTGAATAGATGGGCGGATTCGAAAGAAAATTTTTCAGTTTTTCTACGTCCGGTAAAAGGCGGATCGAAATTTCGTTTTTCCCTTCCGAAATATTCACCGTTCCGTTGAACGGTTTGCAGAATTCCGATTTAACTTTCACGTTGATATTTCCCTGCTCAACCGGGGAGACCACATATTCTCCGTTTTGCCGTATGTAGAACGCCGCTGTTTTTCCGTTAATAAAGATCTCCGAAGGAATGACATTGCTTTTTATTATAAGGTACGCCTTAGGCACAAGGTAGATTGTTTGATTTTCGGAAACGGTTTTTTCGTATCCTTTTGCTTCTATTTCCGCCTTTTTGGAATGCACTTTTAAGATTCCGTTTTTTATGGAAACTTTTCTTCCGTTTACAACAGCCTCTCCGCTTACGGGCGCCTTTGTTACACTGTCAAACAGTTTAAGCGTGCGGGCTTCCGGCATACACCCCGCAAGAAAAATAGCAAGCAAAACAAAAGCCAATATTACCTTTTTCTTCATATACGTATTTTAAGGCAACGAGGCGAAATTACAACACACCGTTTTTACCTATGCTTCTTAACTCCTATTTTGGGGCATATTTCGTTCAACGGGCATTCGGAGCACTTCGGAGAAATCGGGGTGCAGATGTTTTGCCCCAGCGTTACGAGAAGCGTGTTAAAAATAATCCAGTGCTTTTTCGGCAGAACTTTTTGCAGGGCAAATTCCGTTTCGGTGGGATTTTTTGTTTTCACAAGGCCTAATCTGTTTGAAATTCTGTGGACGTGTGTGTCCACACAGATCCCCAATTTTCCGAACCCTTCGTTCAAAACCAAATTTGCCGTTTTCCTGCCCACTCCGGGAAGTTTCAAAAGTTCTTCCAGTGTGTCCGGGACTTTTCCTCCGTATTTTTCAATAAGGATTTTTGAAATTTTCAATATTTGCTCCGCTTTTCTGTGGTAAAAGCCCACGGGATATATGAGTTTTTCAATTTCCTCTTTCGAAAGGGAAAGCATTTTTTTTGGAGTGTCCGCTTTTGCAAAGAGTTTTTCGCTTGCCTTCAACGTGGTTTCGTCTTTTGTGCGCAAACTCAGAAGAGTTGATATAAGAACTCTGTACGGAGATTTCTTTTCCCGCGCAACTTTCGTTACAACAGGTACTCCGTATTTTTTGAGTTCCTTTTTCAGTATCCTTACGATTTTGTCCGCTCTTTTATCAGTCACGCTTTGCTTGAATACCGATTCCTATCCACCGGGGGCCTGCGTATGTTCCGACAACCGCGCCGAGCTGCTGCATTCTCACTTCCGTATTGACCATTTCTTTTAACCTGTTTGCAAATTCCTGTGCTTCCGCTTTGTTTGTTCCGTAAATTACACCCAATTTTTCTATTCCGCGCGTCTCGTAAATTTCTTTTACGTATTCTGCGAGTTTCCTCAGGGCGCGTTTCCAGGTGCGAGGAGTCGCCTCCGTTTTGACCACTCCGTTTGTAAAGGAAAGAATCGGTTTTATGCTGAGTATTGAGCCTATAATCCCTTCCGCTTTGCTAAGCCTTCCCCCCTGAACGAGGTATTTTATGTCCCAAAACGTGAAGCGCGTAATCATCTTCGGAACCAGCGCAAGCGTGCTTTGGTAGACCTCTTCAAGGGATTTCCCTTTTTTGATTTCGGAAACCGCGTGCTCTGCGAGAAAGCAGAGAATTATCGAGGTGTGTTTTGAATCAACTAATTTAATTTTAGACGGGTCAAGTTGCTCTGCCGCCATTCTTGCCGCGTTGAATGTTCCGCTGAGCCCGGAAGATATATGAATTGATATGATTTCGTCGCCGTTTTCAAGGATCGGTTTGTATGCGGATATGAAATCCTGAATGGAAGGTTGTGAGGTTTTCGGAAGTGTCTTTTCGGATTCAAGTTTTTCGTAAAATTCGTCGGGAGTGATATTTACCCCCTCAATGTAGGTTTTATCACCGAAGCGCACCTTCAAAGGTACCACAACAATGTTATTTTCCCTGCGAAAATCCTCATCCATATATGAGGTTGAGTCCGTTACAATCCTTATCATCTTTCATCTCCCCTTTATTATTCTTTTTTACACTTTTAAATTATAATCATATAGTATGAAAAGCAAAATTACGAATGAAATTGAGAAACTGAAAAATCCGGACGATATTTATCCGTTCCTCCTCTCTTTGTACTTGCTCTTTAAATTGGAGGACATACCTGTTACGTTTATCGAATTCTCCGCAATGAGCGGGTATCCCCTGCGGTTTTTGTACCGCCCCGGATTTGCGGATCTGTTTAGGTGCAGCAAGGATTTTATTGTTCGTAACCTTCATACGTTTTCGGAAACGGAAATTTTGAGTGTTGAATACCCCGAAGTATGTGTCGAGGAAAAGCCTTTCGTAATCAAGGAGAATGATACACTAATATTTAAAGAAGGCAACAACACTTATTCCTTTTCCGACGGAGAAATTACCAAAAACACGTTGCAGGTAGAAGGGACAGCTTATGCGATAAAAACCGCCGAAAAGCCGAATAGGAAAGATTTCTATTCCGCAGAAAAGTTTGTTTTGTTCAGTAAACTTTTAAGAAAAGAATTTTTTGCGGACAGCGTTGAAATTTGCGGCGAAACCGTGTTTTCCGGGCTGACGGCATTCGAAAAATTCGCAGCGGACCTCAAAGCGGCAAAACTTCCGCCCGAAGATTTATACGGAGCCCTTACATCTTTCAGAATACAAACTTCGCTTTCTTACTCAATACCCGTGTATTTGCTCGGGCTTCACCATTTTGTGCGAAGAGAACTTCAAAACAAGGTAGGCAGTGCAATCCGAGCTTTTGAAGATTTTTCTATGTATATCAAAGAGTGCGAAAGGATTATCGGAAGAAATGCCAATCTTGCCCCCCTTGATCTGCGCCGTATCGCAAATTCGGTTAAAAAAGCGGTTTCTTCGTACAAGAAAGGAACAGAAGAATTATACGAAGTGGAACTGAAAATTTCCTGACGGTTTTATCTTTTCAAAAGTTTGTTATACTTTTTTGAAAAAGTATGCGGAGGTGAATAAAGATGACTGACCTTGAAATTGCCCAGAAAGCCAATATAAAGAGAATTGCGGAAGTTGCGGAAACACTCGGTATCGAGGAAGACGATCTGAGCCTATACGGAAAATATATCGCAAAAATCGAAAAAGGCGCTTTCGAAAAGGTAAAAGATAACCCTGACGGGAAACTTATTTTTGTTACGGCAATCACTCCCACCCCTGCCGGTGAAGGGAAAACGACCACCACAATCGGCCTTTCCGATGCCTTAAACGACCTCGGGAAAAAGGCAATGGCAGTGATCAGAGAACCTTCCTTAGGGCCGGTATTCGGAGTTAAAGGCGGTGCCGCGGGCGGCGGATACGCACAGGTGGTTCCTATGGAAGAAATTAACTTGCAGTTCACCGGCGACATCCCGGCAGTGGGTATTGCAAATAATTTGCTTGCTGCGATGATCGACAACCACATCCAGCACGGCAACCAACTCGGGATTGATGTGAGGCGCATCACCTGGAGGCGCGCCGTGGATATGAACGACCGGGCATTGAGGCAGACAATCGTTGCTCTCGGAGGCACAGGAAACGGCTACCCGAGGGAAACGGGTTTCGATATAACCGCTGCGTCCGAAATTATGGCAATTCTCGGAATGGCAAACGGAATGAACGATTTGAAGGAAAGGTTAGGACGGATTATCGTAGGGTATACGCGCAAGAAAGAGCCCGTTACGGCAAAAGACTTAAAAGCCGTCGGTGCAATGGCAATTGTTTTGAGGAACGCAATTAATCCGAACCTTGTGCAGACACTTGAAAACCACCCGGTATTCATACACGGCGGGCCGTTTGCAAACATCGCTCACGGAGCAAGCACGATCACTTCGATAAAACTTGCTTTGAAACTTGCCGATTACGTGATTACGGAAGGAGGGTTTGCGTCCGACCTCGGCGGAGAGAAGTTTATGGATATCGTAAGCAGGAACGGAGGGTTCCGTCCGTCCGTCGCCGTGGTGGTTGCAACGGTAAGAGCGCTTAAGATGCACGGCGGTTTGGCAAAAGACGAACTTAGAGAGGAAAACATCGAGGCTCTGAAAAAAGGGCTTGCAAACCTTGCAAAGCACATTGAGAATATGAGAAAATTCGGGCTTCCCGTTGTTGTCGCATTGAATAAGTTCATAACGGATACGGACGCGGAATTGAAAGTCGTCGAAGAATTCGTGAAGTCTCAGTGTGCGAGATTCGCCCTTTCCGAGGTTTGGGAAAAAGGCGGGGAAGGCGGAAAAGCACTTGCAGCCGAAGTGTTAAATGCAATAGAGAACGACAAAAACGAGTTCCGTTTCCTTTACGATCTTGACGAATCTGTTGAGGATAAAATTTACAAAATCGCAACGGAGATGTACGGTGCAAAAGGTGTGGATTACACGGACAGCGCAAAGAAAGACCTTAGACTTATAAAGAAAATCGGATACGCAAATCTTCCCATTTGTATGGCTAAGACACAGATGTCTCTTTCAGACAATCCGAAACTCATAGGCAGGCCGGAAGGCTTCACCGTTACGATAAGGGAAGTGAGGCTTTCCGCAGGCGCAGGGTTTATCGTGCCCATTTCCGGCAGTATAATGACTATGCCGGGGCTTCCCAAACATCCTGCCGCGGAGAATATGGATATAGACGAAAACGGGAAAATTACCGGGCTGTTTTAATGTATCTCGAGGAAATATCGATATACGGATTTAAAACGTTCAGGAACGAGACGAGGTTAAAACTTTCGCCCCGCATTACGGCAATCGTGGGGCCGAACGGTTCGGGAAAAAGCAACATAGTGGATGCGGTGAGGTGGGCACTCGGCGAGCACCGCCTCACTCTGCTTCGCGCCGCTTCCGCAACCGACCTGATATTTTCCGGTTCTTCATTCAAAAAACCTCTGAGCGTTGCATCCGTTAAACTCATCTTCAACAACGAGGACAGGACGTTCCCTTCGGTGAGCACTCCGAGAGTGATAATAGAAAGGAGGATTTACCGTTCGAAAGACTCCCATTATTTTTTAAACGGAGAAGAGTTGCGCTTACAAGACGTATTTTCGCTTTTTTATTCCGCGGGAATGTATAATCAAACGTATTCCATAGTGAGCCAGGGCAGAGTCGACGAAATACTCCTTGCAAAGCCGGAGCAGAAAAGGGCGCTTATCGAACAGGTTGCCGGAGTTTCCGTATTCAAGAAAAAGAGAAAAGACGCATTGAAAAAACTCGACGAAACAGAGCAAAATTTGTTGAGGGTAAAAGATATACTAAACGAACTCAGGAAAAAAGCGGAAAGAATCATAAACGAATCAAAAAAGGCGCATATGTATTATTTTTTACAGGATAGGTTAAAACAACTCGAAGGCACATTGCTTAATTACTCGCTAACAAACATCAGGAGGGAAATTGACGCTTTGAAAAGCGCAATCAAGGATTCCGAACTTGAAGAAGAGGAAATTGTTAAAAAAATGCGCACTTTGAAGGAAGAACTTCAAAAAGAGAAAGATAAAAACAGCGGTTTTATCAAAAGTTTGGGCGAGCTCCGCAAAAAGGAAGAAGAACTGAAAATCGAACTTGCCAAATTGGAAGAAAAAGAAGTATTTCAAACGAAAAAGAGGGAAGAAATCGAAAAGCAAATTGCCGAACTGAACGCAAATGCGGACTCTTTGGAAAGAAAGATGCGTCATCTTGAAAATGAGAAAAAGGGCGTCTCCGAAAAAATATCGGCACTAAAAAAGGAAATCGAAGACCGAAAAAACGAAATTGCCCGATTGAAAGAAAACCTTAAAGAATTGAACGACCGAATGGCACCGCTTGCGGAAAAAGAGAGAAACGCCGAGAAAAAAAGAGAAGAGTTGGGGGAAAAGAGGATCGTCCTTGAAAGAAAACTCAGCGGAATAAAGGCCTACATTTCAAATATCGAAAGCGAAAAACGCAGGATAGAAGCACTCGTGCAAAGTGTGGAAAAAATAGACGAACACAAGGCTTTCCGCCTCGAAGAAGAAATAAATGCGTTAAAAGGAGAAATCGAGAATACCGAAAATAAAGCGAATTCGTTGCGCGAAGAGATAGCGCTTTTGAAATATAAAATTTCCGAGGTAAAGAGTTTTGTGAACTCCGCATCGTCAGGCAGCGGGAAATACGGAAAAGGCACTCTCGGAGAAATGATAGGGAAAAATGCTTTTCCGGGGATCGAAGAAGAACTCCGCAGGTTCGTTGCAAACGACTTAGACGAAATAAAAGGAAAGAAAAACGGCGGATTTTTTGTGAGAAAAAATCTCATCGAAATAAAGGTTGCGGAATCAGAAAAAGTGAAGCCCTTAAAAATAGATGAGCCGGGTTTCCTTCAAGGAATTTACGTTGCCGACGATATTTTCTCCGCCTCCGAGTTTTTCAGGGAAAATGCGGAAAAGATTTTTATAAAAAAGATTCTCACAAAAGACGGATTCGTTTTTTACTCCCCTTTCGAAGTCAAGGTGAGTACCGCCATTTTAGTCGAGGAGAAAACCAAACTTTTGAAAGAAATGGAAGAAACTTTGAGGAAAAAGACCGCCGCAGCCCAAGAGTTTTCCGCAAAACTCAACAATTTGAAGAGAAAACTTTCCGATTTGATTAAAGAATACTCTTCCGCTTCGCAGGATGCGGAAAGAAAAAAGAAAGCGTTGGAAAAAAAGAAACTGCTCCGTTCTCTATCCGATAAAATTGCGGAGAAAACCGAAGAGGCGGAAAAGGTGAAAAAGGAAATCGAAAAACTAAAATCCGAAATCTCCTCGTTTTCGGCAAGCGATGAATCGAGGCATCTGAGAAACGAAATCGAAAAATTGAAATCCCGGATTAACGGCAAACTTTTTGCGTTGAAAGACAAAGAATACGAACTTAAAAGACTTATTGAGACCGAATCTTCTTTTTCCGGAAGGATAAAAGGAGCGGTATCCAGAAAGGAAGAAATCGAAAAGCGGATTTCCGAGCTCGAAACCGACCTGAAAATTGTGAAGCAGGAATTGTTTTCAATCGAAAAGAGGCGCAATAAAATCAAACTTGATATTGCAGAGATCGAAAAAAACAAAGAGGCGTTCGAAGAAAAAGAAAAAGATTTCGAGAATGAATTTAAGCACAAAAATCTCGAACTGGAAAGGCTTGCGGAGCAGAGAGAGGAAGTTTTGCGGAAAACGGAAAAGCAAAGGGTAAAACTTGCGCAAAAAGAGGCGCAAGCCCAAGCGATTATTGAGAAGATGAAGGAAAAGGAAATAAAAGAGAGGGAAATTTTGTATAAGGTTGACGAAAAAAAATTGAGGATTGAAATTGCCTCGGTAAAAGCAAAGATAAACGCTCTCGGTGCAATTGACTTTACGAGCGTCGGTGAAGAAGAAGCGATAAAAGAAGAACTTGAAAAGAAAGAATCGGTTTACAACGATGTTTCGAAAGCGAAAAAAGAGTTGGAGAAATTTATAAAAGAGATGGAAGAGCGGGCAAAAAGAGAGTTCGAAAAAACTCTTTCCGGTGTGGAAAAACATTTTGCCTTATTTTTCAGAAAAATGTTCAGAGGCGGAGAAGCGACAATAGAGAGAATTACAAACGAAAAAGGAGAAATTTCCGGCATAGAGTTAAACGTTCGTCTTCCGGGGAAGAGGAAGCAATCTCTTCCGCTCCTTTCCGGCGGAGAAAAGTCTCTTACCGCGCTTGCGTTTTTGTTCGCCATCTTTAAGGTGAAACCCGCCCCGTTTTACATTCTCGACGAAGTGGACGCCGCGCTTGACGAGGAAAATGTCGTGCGTTTCGGTGAACTTTTGTCGGAAGAGGCGGATTTTGCTCAATTTATCGTAATAACACATAACAAAGAGACTATGCAGAGGGCGGATATGCTTTACGGCGTTACGATGGAGGAAGACGGCGTGTCAAAAACCGTTTCATTAAAACTCGTATAATGCGTATAATATATCGAATGAAAAGTAAAAGTTACATAGGAGGTTTTGATTATGAAAAAAACGGAATTAACGGCAGGAAAACTTAAAGGATTAAAGATGCTTGCCGATCGCGAAGGCAAGTTCAGAATGCTTGCGATAGACCAGAGGGGCTCCCTCCAAAGGATGCTCGCAAAGGCCGTAAACAAAGACAAGAGTGAAATAGGATACAAGGATCTTGCTCTCGCCAAAAGGCTTGTTACTCAATATCTCTCTCCCTATTTCAGCGCAACTTTGATGGATCCGCAGTTCGGTGTTCCCGAGTCTCTCAAATACCTCGCAAAAACATCGGGCCTTCTTATTGCAAGGGAGAAAAGCGGGACAACTCCCGGAGGATACAATAACAGGGAAAAGAAAACGGTTCTTCTTGACGGTTGGAGCGTGGAAAAGATCAAAAAAACCGGCGCCGATGCCGTGAAACTTCTTCTCTACTATCGTCCGGACAGCACACCGGAAATAAAGGAATATCAGGAAAATATCGTGCGTCAGGTCGGAGAAGAGTGCAAAAAATTCGATATGCCTTTCGTCCTCGAACCTGTGGGTTATGCGTTCAAAGATGACGAGCCCTCCGTGGATTCCGCAGTTTACGCAAAAAAGAAACCGGAGATCGTGTTAAAGATTACGGAAGAATTTTCCAAGGAAGAGTACGGCGTTGATATTTTGAAACTCGAATTCCCCGTGAACTTAAAATACGTGAAAGGCTTTAACAAAGGCTATTTCGACGGGAAAGAAAGGGAAGAGGTATTCACACTTAAAGACGCGGAGGAGATGTGTTACGAGATTACAAAGAGATCGAGGGTGCCCTGGGTGATTTTAAGTGCGGGCGTTGACATCTCCGAATTTGTTTACAACGTGGAAATTGCATCCAAAGAAGGCGCGTCCGGATTCCTCGCGGGAAGAGCCGTATGGAAAGAGTTTGCAAAGTACTTCCCCGACGAAGAGGATATGGTTGCATGGCTTTCCACCTCCGGCGTGGAGAACTACTGGAGGCTTTACGAAGCAAGCAAAAAAGCAACTCCTTATTTCGAAAACAAACAGTTCGGAAGTTTTGCAAGCATTGACCTTAAAGATTCCGGCGAAGACTGGTACAAAAAATATTAATAAGCAATTTATCGGGATTGTGAAGGCGCCCTTTCGGGCGCCTTTTTGCATAATTTTGTAAAATACGTATAATATGATTTGACTTTCACCGAGGGTTGCCGAATGGCCGACGGCTTCCTTTGATGAAAGAATCTTAACACAAGGAGGCTAAAAGTGATTAGCAAAGAAGAAAAAGAAGAAATCATTAAGAGATTTCAGCGCCACGAAGGTGACACGGGATCTCCCGAAGTGCAGATTGCACTTCTCACAAAAAGAATAGAAGAACTTACGGAACACCTTAAAAAATTCAAGAAGGATTATGCCTCACGCCGAGGTTTGTTCAAAATGGTGGGTGAGCGTAGAAGGCTCTTAAACTATCTGAAATCCGTTGATAAAGAAAGGTACAATAGGATTGTCAAAGAATTGAAGTTGAGGGTGTAGTTATGATTGAGAAAGTCGAAGTTGAAATCGGCGGAAAACTGATATCGTTTGAATACGGAAGGGTCGCAAAACAAGCGGGCGGTGCCGTGCTTGCATCTTGCGGAGACACGGTTGTGTTTGCCGCATCCACGATGGGAAAAGAGCCTTCCGAGCCTACGGATTTCTTCCCGCTTACCGTGGACTACTTTGAAAAAATGTACGCTGCGGGTAAGATTCCCGGAGGTTTTTACAAGCGTGAAGGCAGGCCGTCCGAGAAAGAAATTCTGGGGGCAAGGCTCATAGACAGGCCGCTGCGCCCCTTATTTCCTATACAGTTCAGAAGGCCTGTGCAGATCGTTCTCTACGTACTTTCTTCCGGCGGAGAAATTGCGCCCGAAATTTTAGGCATAAATGCGGCTTCCCTTGCGTCTCTTATTTCCGACGAACCCTTTACCGAAGCGGTTGGTGCCGTAAAAGTCGGAATTATTGACGGAAAGTTCGTGGTCAACCCTACGGAAAAGGAACTCGAAGAAGAGAGCAGTTTAAACCTCAGCATCGCCGGAACAAAAGAAGCGCTCCTTATGATAGAGGCAGGGGCAAAGATAATTTCCGAAGACCAAATGGTAGATGCGATGTCCGTTGCAATTCCGGAGATTCAAAAACTTGCGGAAATTCAGGAGGAGTTGCAAAGAAAAGTCGGAAAAGAAAAAATTATTGTTCCCGAATATGCGGTTGACGAAAAGTTAAAAGAAGAAATTACGCCGATTTTCCTTTCGAAGATAGAAGAAGCCCTCAAACATAAAGAAAAACTTACGAGAGAAAGGGCGCTCGACGACATTAAAGAGGAAATAATAAAAGAAGTCGTTGAGCAAAATCCCGAAAAAGAAAAAGACGTAAACGAAATTTTCGACGAACTTCTCAAGAAGTATATCAGAGAAAAAACCATAAACACCGGTGTCCGCATAGACGGACGGTCTTACACTGAGATTCGGCCACTCAGCATAGAAGTAGGACTGCTTAAAAGGACACACGGTTCCGCACTTTTCACGAGAGGACAAACTCAGGTGCTTTCCATAGCGACGCTTGCCGGAAAAGGCGAGGGGCAACTTGTGGAATCCCTCGAAGAGGAAATGACGAAGCGTTATATGCACTATTATAACTTCCCCGCATTCTCCGTGGGAGAGGTTAAACCTATGAGGGGCCCGAGCAGAAGGGAAATCGGGCACGGCGCACTTGCGGAACGCGCATTGCTCCCTGTTCTTCCGGATGAAGAAGATTTTCCTTACACGATAAGAGTCGTTTCGGAAGTCTTAGAATCGAACGGTTCCACTTCCATGGCGTCCACGTGCGGCTCCACGCTGTCGCTGATGGATGCGGGCGTTCCCATTAAAAAACCGGTGGCGGGGATAGCAATGGGATTAATGAAAGAGGGAGAAAAGTATGCGATCCTCACGGATATTCAGGGTGCGGAAGACCACCTCGGAGATATGGATTTCAAGGTAACCGGAACGGAAGACGGGATTACCGCGTTGCAGATGGATATAAAACTCAAAGGCATATCTTTGGATATAATAAGGAAGGCGTTGCATCAAGCAAAAGAAGCGAGGCTTTTCATACTTGACAAGATGCTTTCCGTAATTCCCGCACCGAGAGATCATATTTCCCCGTATGCCCCGAGGATTTTCACGTTGCAAATCAATACGGATAAGATCGGCTTGCTCATAGGGCCCGGAGGAAAAACGATAAGAAGTATTATCGGAAATACGGATGCCGATATTAACATTGAACCCGACGGTAAGGTGTTTATATCCGCGCCGAACGAAGAGATCGGAAATATGCTAAAAGACAAAGTGCTCGCGCTTGTGGAAGAACCGGAAGTTGGAAAAGTATATCTCGGGAAAGTTGTCGAGATAAGAGATTTCGGGGCGTTTGTGCAGATTCTTCCGAGTTATGTCGGACTTTTGCATGTTTCTCAAATAGCGGACAGATATGTTAAGGATATTCGCAAAGAGGTGCATGTGGGCGACGAATTCCCCGTAAAAGTGATGAAAATAGATGAAAACGGCAAAATTCAACTAACGAAAAAAGGTGTCGAAAAGAAAGACAATGGAAGAAAAAAATAAGTTCCTCTATCAGAGGATCTCAAAAAGCGGTGTTAAATTTTTCCTTGAAAAGAACAACACTTTTCCCGTTGTTTCAATGGGCGTATTCGTAAGGTCGGGAAGCAGATACGAAAACCCTGACAAACTCGGAATTTCCCATTTTCTTGAACACGCCGTTTTTAAGGGCACAAAGAACAGAACCGCTTTTGAAATTTCGCACGAAATAGAAAAATTGGGAGGGGAATTGAACGCATTTACTTCTCCCGAATACACGCTCTTCTACGTTAAACTTTTGAACAAGCATATCGAAAAAGGGTTTGACGTTCTTTCGGATATTGTAAAGAACGCCGTTTTCAAAGAAGAATTGATAGAAAAGGAAAAAAGAGTTATCCTGGAAGAGATAGAAGAGTATTACGACAATCCCGAAGACATATGCCAGACGGAAGCACTCCGCTCGATATGGGGAGACCAAACCGTAGGGAATAACCCTTTGGGCACGAAGGAAAGCGTTTCCAAAATCGGCAGCAAAGATTTGAAATTGCTTTACGACAAACTTTTCAACAAGAATAATATGCTTGTTTCCGTTGCGGGGGATATGGACGAGCCTTCCGCGGAAAATCTCATTGAGCATTATTTCGGAGATGCCAAAGCGGAGGGTACGGTTCCGGAGGTCAAAAAGCCGGAATACCGTTTCAACGACAGGAAATTTGATAAAAAAACGACACAGTTTCACATTGCGGTAACGCTCAAAGGCTTTCCTTTGTACACGAGGGAGAGTTTGATGCAATCCGTTTATACGACTATTCTCGGCGGTAATATGTCTTCGAGGCTCTTTCAAAGGCTGAGGGAGGAATCCGCCCTCGTTTATACGATATACGCATATCCGGTGAGGTTTATTGACACGGGCGGGACGGTTATATACGCTTCGACAAGCGCCGAATACGTATCCAAGGTCCGTTCCGGAATAGAAAAAGAAATAAATGATATTGCAAAATACGGCGTTAAAGAGGGTGAATTTTCCGATGCAAAAGAATACATATTGGGAAATGTAATTTTAGGCCTCGAAACATTTTCGGGAAGGATGCAGAGAAACGGCGTTCAGAGCTTATTCTTGGGAAAGGTGAAAAAGATCGAAGC
>Ga0256842_1002397_pt1 | contig 13517 bp, 12 predicted proteins | sample 4559240metaG_FD_185973 | JGI IMG/M metagenome (GOLD analysis project Ga0256842, IMG submission 185973) | Hydrothermal vent microbial communities from Guaymas Basin, Mexico - 4559-240 | ecosystem: Environmental > Aquatic > Marine > Hydrothermal vents | place: Mexico: Guaymas Basin | collected...
GGATATAGCCCTTTCGCCGGCACAAAAGAGCGCCTACGAAGCCCTGAAAAACCGCTCCAGCGCCTTGCTTTTCGCGCCTACGGGCAGCGGAAAGACTGAAATATATATGCAGCTTTTCGCCGATGCGCTAAAAAAAGGTAAAAGTGCGATATTTCTGATGCCCGAAATCAGCCTCACTCCACAGATGGAAAAGCGTCTGAAAGTCCACTTTGGCGAGTCCGTGGCGATTTGGCACTCGAAGCTGACAAAAAAAAGAAAGACGGAGACTCTAGAAAAGATACGCAACGGCGAAGTTCGCATCGTGGCGGGTCCGCGCTCGGCACTTTTTCTGCCGCTGCACGAGATAGGTCTGATTGTTGTGGACGAAGAGCATGACGACAGCTACAAGGCGCACAACCGCCCCCGCTATCACGCCAGAGATCTGGCTCTTTTTATGGGAAAGAAGCTGGATGTCAAAGTGGTGCTGGGCTCCGCTACGCCTAGCGCTGTAACATACGCCAGACAGCCCGTTGTTCGCATAGCCGACCCTTTCATCAAAACGAAAAAGCGTTATATTTTCGAAAGAGGCGGCTGCTCTTTGACTTCTACGATGATAGAGGCGATCGATACCCACCATAAAGCGGGCGGCCAGGCGATCGTCTTTTTGCCTACTAGAGCAAATTTCAAATATCTCTACTGCGAAGGATGCGGCTACAGTGTGGAGTGCCCTTACTGTTCAGTGGGGATGAGTCTGCATAGGCACCGGCGGCTCGTGCGCTGCCACTATTGCGGATATGCAGAAAAGATCCCCGAAAAGTGCCCAAAATGTGGCTCTATCGTCAAAAGCGACAGGATGGGAACGGCGGAAGTCGTAGAGCAGCTGCAGGCGCGTTTCGGCGGCCTGAAAATCCAGCAGTTCGATAAAGATACGATAACGACAGCCGGCAAACTTCAAAAAGCGCTCGACAAATTTTCGAAAAAAGAGACCGATCTGCTCGTGGGTACGCAGATGCTGGCCAAAGGGCATGACTACGCAGATATCACGTTGGCAGTCGTTCTGGGACTCGATTATATACTAGCGCTTCCCGATTATCGCGCCAGGGAGCGTGCGCAGTCGCTTTTCGTGCAGATTGCAGGTCGGGCCGGAAGAGCGCGTGAAGCGACGGTTATCGTGCAGACCAATCAGCCGGAGTTTTTCAGCGAATATATCGGCGATTACGAAAAATTTCTAAAAGATGAGTTGAAATTTCGAGAAGGGCTGTATCCGCCCTATATGCATCTGTGCCGCTTTCTTTTCGCTACCAAAGAGGAGAAAAAAGGGCTTGTCGAAGTGGAGCGAATCAGGGCGCACGTCGAGAGTTTCAACAAGGTTGAAATCGTCGGATGCGGCAAAGCTCCGATCGAAAAGATAGCGGGGAAATTCCGCTTCAATATTTTGCTTAGAAGCCCGAACCGCAGCGATTTGTTGCGTGTCGTCAAGGCCGTCGACGACGGAAGTTTCGAAGTCGATATGGACCCGGTCGACTTCGCGTAAATACGATGTGGTATAATCTTTGGTATGGAAGCATTGCATTATGACGAACACTATACAAGAGCCGATTATGCACGCTGGGAAGGTGACTGGGAGTTGATCTATGGACATCCTTACGCGATGTCGCCCGCTCCGACAACGACCCATCAGGGCCTATCGCTGCAGGTTGCGATGCAGCTTTATCGAAAGATCGAAGAGAGTGGCTGCGAAGATTGCAAAGTCTTTCAGGATGTCGACTATGAAGTATCGGAAGATACGGTTGTACGCCCTGATGTATTGCTGATATGCAAACCGGTCGGAGAAACCGTCAACAAGGCACCGGAAATCATTTTCGAAATCATCTCCTCGTCGACGGGACGTCGCGATGAGACGATCAAGTTCGAACTTTACCAAAAAGAGGGTGTCGGATATTATATTCTTATCTATCCCGATGGGCAGGTCGCCAAAGTTTATCGATGCAATGAGTTTGGAAAATACGTCAAAGTCGGTGATTTCGACAATGAAACGATAGAGTTCGAGACAAAAAAGTGTCGATTCGATTTCGATTTTTCAAAAATCTGGCGCCAGTGATCCACATTTTCGCTACAATCCGATTATGATTCAACGATACCCGACAAAACAGATTTATGTAGGAAACGTTCCTGTAGGAGGCGATGCGCCGATTTCGGTACAGTCGATGACCTATTCGCGCACAGCGGATGTGGAGGCTACCGTGGAGCAGATAAACCGCTTGCATTTTGCCGGTGCGGACATCGTGCGCGTTGCGGTGCCCGACTACGAGGATGCCGAAGCCTTGAAAGAGATACGCAAGCGCACATCCTTGCCGCTGGTAGCGGATATTCATTTCAACTACCGCCTGGCGCTGATCGCCGCTGAAAGCGTAGATTGCATTCGCATCAATCCGGGCAACATTGGCGAAAAGTCAAGAGTCAAAGAGGTGGTAAAAGCCTGCAAAGAGCGCAATATCCCGATACGTATCGGTGTAAACTGCGGTTCTTTGGAAAAGGAGTTCGAAAACCGTTACGGCCTTACGGCCAGGGGTATGGTCCAGTCTGCCATGTATAACATCAAATTCCTTGAAGACCTCGATTTTACCGATATAAAAGTCTCCCTGAAAGCCAGCGATGTAGAGCGGACCGTCGAGGCTTACCGGTTGCTCAGGCGACGGGTGGATTATCCGTTTCATCTGGGAGTGACGGAGGCCGGAACCGTCTTTCACGCCACGATCAAGAGTGCGATCGGGCTTGGAACGCTGCTTTTGGAAGGCATCGGCGATACGATGCGCGTCTCTATCACCGGAGAGCTGGAAAAAGAGATCGAGGTGGGGCGTGCGATCCTAAAAGACAGCGGTGTGGCGAAAGAGGGCCTCAATATCATTTCGTGCCCAACATGCGGACGAATCGAAGCCGATCTGGTCAAGGCGGTAGCGGAAGTGGAAGAGAAGACCAGACATATCAAAGCCCCATTGAACGTTTCGGTGATGGGGTGTGTGGTCAATGCGATTGGCGAAGCCAAGGGTGCGGATGTGGCGATAGCCTTTGGCAAAGGCAGCGGACTGATCATGGTCAAAGGTGAAGTGGTGGCTAAACTTCCGGAAGATCAGCTGGTGGAGAGATTCCTGATCGAAGTGGAGAATGTGGCGAAGGAATTTAAACAATAAAGGAAAATATTTAATTGGAAGAACATCTATACAACCTCAACATCGAAAGAGCGGTACTCAGTACGATCATCTTCGACCCGCAGCAGTATGAAGAGATAGCTTCGCACCTGAAGCCCGAAGATTTCTATCATCCGTTCCATCAGCATCTATTTATGGCGATGGAGGCTCTTTTTAGGGCCGACCAACCGATAGACGAAGAGTTTTTGCGCCAAAAGCTGATGCATCAGGGGCAGTTTGACGAAGTGGCTTTTTTGGATATTTTGAGCGCCAACCCGCTCTCCAATACCCACGCATATATAAAAGAGATCAAGGCCAAAGCGCAAAAGCGTGCGCTCGTGACGCTGGCTACTGAAATAAAAAAACTCACGATAGAAGACGATCTGCCGGCAGACGATGTGATGGATGCGGTTGAAAAGAAGCTCTATTCGATTACCTCCGAAGCAACCAACGAAGACTTCAGGGAGAGTGAAGAGATGGCTCTTAGCACGCTGGAGCATATCAAAAAGATGAAAGAGCGCGGAAATTCGATGCTGATAGGCGTGGATACGGGTTTCAAAGACCTGAACCGCATGACCTCTGGTTTTGGAGAAGGGGATTTGGTGATCGTAGCGGCGCGCCCGGCGATGGGTAAAACCGCGCTTACGCTCAATATGGCGCTAAAAGCGCTTGAAAATGGCGACGGCGTGGCCTTCTTTTCTCTGGAGATGCCCGCAGAACAGCTCGTGTTGCGGATGTTGTCGGCCAAAACTTCGATAGCGCTGCAGGATCTTAGAGTCGGTAATCTGCGCGACGAGGAGTGGACCAGGCTTTCTGAGGCGGTCGATTGGCTGAGCCGCCAGAAACTTTTCGTCGATGATGAAGGGACGCTCAATATCCATCAGGTGCGGGCGAAACTGCGCAAGCTCAAGTCGCACCACCCAGAGATCAAAGTGGCTATCATCGACTATCTGCAGTTGATGAGTGGTGCGAGCAACAAAGATCGTCACCAGGAGGTGAGCGAGATATCGCGCGGCCTCAAGATGCTGGCGCGCGAACTGCAGATTCCGATCATCGCGCTCAGTCAGCTCAACCGCTCGCTCGAATCGCGTTCCGACAAACGCCCGATGTTGTCCGACCTTAGAGAATCGGGAGCCATAGAGCAGGATGCGGATATCATTCTGTTCGTTTATCGCGACGATGTGTATCGAATACGCGAAGAGAAAGAGAAAGAGATGAAGGCGCGGGCCGAAGGAAAAGAGTATCGATCGAACTTCCATGAAAAAGAGGAAGAGGATGCCGAAATCATCATCGGCAAACAAAGAAACGGCCCCACCGGAATCATCGAGCTTAAATTCCAGAAACGCTTCACCCGTTTTGTGGATGCGGGGCATGTGCCCGTAGAGGTTGTTTACGAACAGGCCAACATCGATACGGGCGGCGAGACCAAAATTGAGCTTCCGCCTATCTAAACCCCTGCTTGTCGAAGGGCGGCGGGAGTGGTCGTATCTTCTTGCCGCAGCCTCTTTTATCTTTCTCTCCATGCTCCTTTGGCACTATTACGACTACAAAAATTTCATTTCCCAAAAAAAGCGATTCGTCGAAGCCGACGTATTGCTTCACTATGTCAAGCACAAAGAGGGAAAAACCTACGATGTCTTGAAGCTTAAAACGCTAAACGGACTCTCTTTCTACACCACCTCCAAAAAACATTTCGAAAATCTGCGCGAGCGAAGGGTAAAGCTGCTCTTTTTCCCTTCCAGGGTGCGGTTTGTAGACTATCTTACCACTCCATACATCCCTTCCGTCATATTGCACGTCGTGCATGAAAAATCGGCACGGATGCGTCTGGCCACACTTTTGGATTCACAGCACGATTCGCCTGAAATGAGAGAGTTGTTCGACGCTCTTTTTCTGGCGCTGCCCGTTTCTCAATCGTTGCGTCGAAAGATTACGCAGCTGGGAGTAAATCATCTTCTTGCGCTCAGTGGATTCCATATGGGGCTTTTATGGGTGGTCCTCTACTGGATGCTCAAACTATTTTATGTACCTATGCAGAAAAGATTCTTTCCATGGCGAAACGCATTGCTGGACGTCGGCGGCGTAACTATTTCGATTTTGGGAGCATATCTCTTTTTTACCGATACGCCTGCCTCTTTGCTGCGTGCGTATGTGATGTTGGTGATTGGGTGGATGGCGCTTTTATGGGGCGTTAGGCTGCTCTCTTTTTCATTTTTGATATTCTGCATCGTTTTGATCGTGTCGCTTTTTCCATCGTTGGTTCTTTCGATCGGATTTTGGCTTTCTGTGAGTGGAGTGTGGATGATATATCTTTTCTTGAAGTGGAGCGAAGGGTGGCCGAAGTGGGCTGTTTTTGCGGGGATGAATCTTTGGGTCTATCTGGCGATGCTGCCGCTGGTGCACGCGATTTTCGATACATTCGCCCTTTCGCAGCTTCTATCCGTTCCCCTCACACTCATATTTACGCTTTTTTATCCCCTCTCTCTTCTGTTTCATGCGGCGGGTTTTGGCGGTGTCGCCGATGTTTGGATTTTGAAGCTGATGTCGTGGCCAAATGGCGAGATGGTTGCTCATGTGGCCACCCCTTTATGGTTTTTGGCTATCTTTGTCGTCCTCTCTTTGCTTGCCGCCAGGTTTCGTTTCGCACTCTATTTTCAGATAGTGTGCATAGTCGGATGGTTCCTCTTTTTGATTGAGAATGTAGCATAGTTTCTGACCATACAGAAATATGATCCATGAAAGGTATATCCACAGCATAAAAAACATCATCGTACTGAAAGATCCATAGATAGTGGTGTATGTCTTGTTGTGAATCGTGTAGAAGATGAATATGTTTTTACCGATATACCAGATCAAAGAGGCCAAAAAAGAGGAGATCAGGGCAGCTTTCATCCGTATCACGACCGTTGTGGAGATTTTATAGACGAGAAAAAAGAGCATCCAGATGATAAGAAACGGAAAGAGAGCCAGAAAATCGATATGGCTGGTATAGCTCGATTGGTTGAGAAAATATTGGATCTTTACCGACATATAGACCGATGCGGCCAGACCCAGGGGTCCGAGGGTGATCAGCGTCCAGTATGTAGTCAAGGCGTTCCAGAAGCTCTTCTGTTTCGATTTGAATATTTTGCTGACGATATATTCGTAGTTTTGAAAAAAGAGGATCGAAGCTATGATGATGAAGATAAACCCGATGACGCCGAGTTTTGATGTATTGCTCAAAAATGTGTCGATATATTGCGATACATTCTCGTGCGATGCCGGCATGATGTTCGAAAAGATGAAGGATTTGATCTTTTCGTACTGGTCGCTGAAGTTTGGGAGCCTGACGATGATCGAAAAACTTACAAGCAGCAGAGGGATGATGGTGAAGATAGTGTAGAAGCTCAGGCTCGCTGCGTAGTAAGGGATATCCGGATCGTAAAACTCTCTGATTTTGCAGTAGATATCTTTAAAAAATCCCCAAAGGCGCATTTTCCAGCTTCCACTTCCTCTCTCTTTGATCAAAGCGCCATTTTGCCAGGGTTCAGGATATCGTTGGGATCGAATGCCCGTTTTATATCTCTGAAAAGATTCATCTCCTCTTCGGTGAATGCAAGTTTCATGAATGGAGCCTTCGAGAGGCCGATGCCGTGCTCGCCGCTCAACGTGCCGCCAAGATCCACGGTGATGCGGAAAATCTCCTCTATCGCCTTGTAGCCTTTTTCTACCTGTTCGGGGTCGCTGCCATCAACCATGACGTTGGTATGGACGTTGCCATCGCCCGTATGCCCAAAGCAGGGGATTTTGACCTTGTATTTGAGCGATACGTCATCGATGCGCCTCAAAAGCTCGGGCAGGGCCGATCGCGGGACTGTGATATCTTCGTTGATCTTTTTGCTGCCGTATATCGTGATCGATTGACTTGCATTTCTGCGTGCAAACCACAAATCGGCCGCCTCTTTGTCGTTGCGCGCCTTTTTGAATTCCGTACATCCGTTTTCGATGAAGACTTTTTCGATCACATTCATCTGATAATCGATCTCTTCGGGCAGGTTGCCATCTACGTCGGTGATCAAAATGGCTCCGGCATCGACAGGAAGCCCTTTGTGAAATTTCTCTTCTACCGCGCGTATCGACAGATTGTCCAAAAACTCCATAGCCACCGGTGTCACTCCGCTGGCCATCGTATTGTAAACTGCCTCCATAGCGCTTTCTACGCTGGGAAAGATTCCCATGGCCGTCTTTTTCAGTCTGGGTTTGGAGATCAGTTTCAAGGTCACTTCGGTGATTACGGCCAGCGTACCTTCGCTAGCGATCAGAATACCCGCGATGTTGTAGCCCGCCACATCCTTGATCGTCTTTTTCCCTGCGCGGATGATATCTCCGTTTGCGCGTACGGCGCGGATCGCCATGACATAATCTTTGGTGATTCCGTATTTGGCGGCCCGCATGCCTCCCGCGTTTTCGCTTACGTTTCCGCCTATCGTGCTGTACTCCTGGCTGGCGGGATCTGGCGGATAGAAAAGCCCTTTGGCTTCGACCGCCTTTTGCAGATCCATATTGATGACGCCTGGCTGTACGACGGCCACCATATTCTTTTCATCGATCTCGATGATTTTGTTCATATGTTTTTCCATCGCCAGGACGATGCCACCGTTTACGGGCAGAGCACCGCCGGTAAATCCACTTCCGGCACCACGCGGTACGATAGAGATGCGATGCTCGTTGCAGTAGCGCAAAATAGCGCTTACATCCTCTTCGTGGCGCGGAAATACTACGGCGTCTGGCTCGTACCTGGTGCGCGTGGCGTCATAGGAGTAGGCGATCATATGGGCTTTGTCGTAATAGATATTTTCATCCGTCACGATCTTTCTGAGTGCATCGATATGGGCGGGTTCTATCATCACTTCTTCTCCAGTTTTTTGTAATATCTGTCATAATTGTAAATCTTGTAGTCGCTCCAGTCGAAAAAACCGCCTGGAATCGATTCGAAACGGTGGTAAAACGGCTGTTTGAATTTTTTGGGATTTACGGCTTTCATCTTGGTGCGTGCAATCTTTTTCCAACTAATGCAGTCTATAAAGTCGCTACCATCTTTCAACATGATCATTACCAGCCCAAGATGCATCTTTTGGCAAAATTTCTGGATCGAGCGTTTGGTCGGACGGGGATTTTTCTCTTGTGCAAGTTGGGTGGCGAAGATATCAGGGTGGATCAGCGTGAGATCCGCAAGAGTGTTTTTGGCTTTTTCGAAAGACTCCTGGTTCGGTGCGATAGGAAGAATCCGGTCGTAGAGGTATCCCAAAACTGCGGTGTCGCCATTGGCGGGGCGTGTTTTGATATCCGGGAGTCTAGGTTGCCTCAAGCCTTCGAATTTCAATAGTTTCAAATCCGATCTCTCGGTATTTGAGGATGTCACGATGGCGGTCGCCACGATGGCGCTGTGCTTATCGTCGTAGGTGTGTATTACGATGCCGCTCATACCTGGGATCAGGTCGGCGGAATCCACCACAGCACTCTTTTCGCTCACGTCGCGAATCTGGACGTTGGTAGCAGTCGGTATGGGTGCGGCGATGGCAAGAGTGAAAATAGAAAGAAGGATCATAAGCTGTTTCATCGAAAACTTTTTCCTCGTTGGTATAGTGTTCTTGGATTATACTCAAAGGAACTTTTAAACCCACTTTAACGCCTTTTCGAGTAAAATCGCTCTTATTCCAAAACAAGTGATCGGTTATATGCGCATTTTTTTCAAGTCGGTATTTTTGTTTCTGATTTTTGCAACGATGTCTCCCGCATCGATAGCAAAAAAAGCCCCATGGCCACAGGGAGAGAGTTTTTTACATTTTCTCGAGCGCCACAGTATGCCCCAGTCGCTCTATTGGAATCTCGATAAAGACGACAAAGAGCTTTGCGAGGAGATTCGTGCGGGCATTCCATACTACACGATGACCGACGACAACGGAACCGTCATAGAGCAGGTCCTCATTCCCATCAGTGACGAGTTGCAGATTCATCTGAAGCGAGGTCGCAAGGGGGAATATACGTTTGAAATGATTCCGGTTATCTACCAAAAGGTAGAGGATATTTTCGCGCTGCCTGTGGAGCGCTCGCCATATCTGGATATCATCAAAGCTACCAACAACCCGCTATTGGCGCATGCGTTCGTGGACGCTTTCAAGAAAAGTTTCGATTTCACGCGCCTTCGCAAAGGGGAGAAGATCGCGATCGCCTATGAAGAGAAGATAAGGCTCGGTCATCCGTGGGGTCTTCCCGTAATCAAGGCCGCTACGATACATACGCGCCGGAAAAAGACGTGGCTCTTTCGTTTTGGCGATCGCTACTACAATGAGAAAGGCCGCGAAGTCGAAGGATTTCTTTTCAGAAAGCCGGTCAATCACGTGCGTATCACTTCCCGCTTTACACTGCGCCGCTGGCATCCGATTTTGCATCGCTACCGGGCGCATCTTGGCGTAGATTTCGGCGGACGCACCGGTACGCCGATCTATGCCGCGGCCGATGGGCGCATAATTTTCGCCGGAAGGCTGGGTGGATATGGCAATGTCATAAAGATACGTCATCGCGACGGTTTTATGACACTCTATGCGCATATGCACAAATTCAGAAGAGGCATGCACAAAGGAAAATATGTCAAAAAAGGGCAGGTGATCGGCTATATAGGATCGACGGGAATGAGCACCGGTCCGCATCTGCATTTCGGCCTCTATAAAAACGGCCGGCCCATCAATCCGTTGGGAGTGATAAAAGTGACCAAAAAAAGCCTTTACGGAAAGAGAAGAAAGGAGTTTATCCGCTACGAAAAATCGATGAAAAAGAGGCTCGAAAAAGCGGTAGAATCCAACAAACGGCCAAAAAAACTGGATGACCTCTCCCGTATCGATTATTGTGTCGATGACAACACTTCAAAAGGCGGCTGATCCATGGAAATAAAAAATTTTCGCATCGAAAAGCTTGAAAACTCCCGCTTCATTCGTCCTGCACTGGTGTATTACGAGCAAGATGGAGTGAAAAAGAGCTGGGAGGTGGTCAGGGCACACGACAGTGTAGCCATACTGCTGTATCACACTCGAAAAGATGCGTTCATTCTCGTAAAACAGTTCAGGCCCGCCGTCTATATGCAAAACGGAGACGGCCACACATACGAGCTGTGTGCCGGCATCGTGGATAAAGATATGCCTCTGGTGCAAATCGCGAAAGAGGAGATCTGGGAGGAGTGTGGCTACGATGTATCTGGCGATGATATCGAAAAAGTTACATCGTTTTACACATCGGTGGGGTTTGCGGGCTCGAAACAGACGCTCTATTATGCATCTGTCGACGAGACGATGCACACAGGCACAGGCGGAGGAGTGGATGACGAACAGATCGAAGTGGTGGAGCTGCCGGTTGCAAAGGCGAGAGAGTTCATGTTCGATGAATCGATTGTAAAGACTCCCGGCCTTCTGTTTGCGTTTATGTGGTTTTTCGACCGTTTCAGTCGATAAATCTCTTCAGCAATCCTTCGTATGCGTCTATACGTCTGTCGCGCAGGAACGGCCACCATCTTCTAACCTCTTCGGATCGTTTCAGGTCGATATCGCAGTAGAGTATCTCCTCCTCATCCGTTGAAGCTTCGGCCAGTATTTCGCCTTGGGGTCCGCATGCAAAACTCCTGCCCCAAAACCGTATCCCTTCAAGCGCTTCGCTGAAATCTTTTTCAAACCCCACCCGATTTACCGAAACGAGAGGCAGGCCATTGGCGACCGCATGCCCGCGCTGAACTGTCATCCATGCGTCCTGTTGCCTGGTTTTCTCCTCTTCCGGGTCGCCTTCGAACCACCCGATGGCTGTAGGGTATATGAGAATCTGCGCGCCTTTTAGAGCCATGATCCTGGCCGCTTCGGGATACCACTGGTCCCAGCATACCAGAACGCCGAGGCGTCCGACGGAGGTCTCTATAGGCTCAAATCCCAGATCGCCGGGAGTGAAATAGAACTTTTCATAAAAACCCGGATCGTCGGGGATATGCATTTTCCGATATTTTCCGGCGACGGAGCCATCTTTTTCAAAAACCACTGCCGTATTGTGGTAAAGGCCAGGCGCTCTCTTTTCAAACAGCGAAGTCACCAGCACTACACCGTTCTCCTTGGCTACGCCGCTCCAGAAGGCGACATCATCCTCGAACGATTCGGCAAGATCGAAAAGATCCACCGATTCGTGCTGGCAGAAATATGGCCCTTGATGGAGCTCCTGAAGCACGATCAGTTTCGCTCTTTTCTTTTTCGCTTCGGCTATTTTTTGGACCGTCGAGGCTCTCATCAAGGCCTTGTCGCCTCTATATTTTTGCTGTATTAGCGCAGTTTTGAGCATCGTCACTCCTCGTAATAGCTTGGAATCTGCATCGTTGCGCAATGCAGGCTTCCGCCCTGCTCGATAAGCTTGGAACACTCGATCGGGATCACTTCGCGTGAAGGAAACATCGTTTTGAAAAGTTCGATCATCTTCTTGTCCTTTTTATCGCTGTATACAGGGAGTAAAAGAGCGTGGTTAGTGATCAAAAAGTTGGCATAGGTCGCGGGGAGGCGGCGTCCCTCTTTGTATTTGGGTGAGGGAAGCGGCAGTGGGACGAGACGGTAGGGTTCGCCTTCGAGCGTATGAAAGCTTTTCAGCTGCTCCTCCATCTTTTTGAGCTCCTCGTAATGGGAATCTTTTGGGTCGTCGCAGGCGACGTAGGCGATTGTCCGTTCATCGACGAAGCGGGCCAGCGTATCGATATGTGCGTCGGTGTCGTCCCCTTCGAGTTCGCCGTAATCGAGCCAGAGGATGCGCTTGAGACAGAGTTTTTCTTTCAAAAACTCTTCGATCTGCGTTTTGCTCATGTGGGGATTGCGGTTCGGGTTCAGAAGGCATCTGGATGTCGTCAGCAGCGTCCCTTTGCCGTCGCTTTCGACGGAGCCGCCCTCTAAAACGAAGTCGACTTTTTCGTAGTCGCCGCAGAGGTGGCCCTTTTCGACCAGCTCTTTGGTCACTGCATTGTCCAGAGCGCTTTCAAATTTCCCGCCCCATCCGTTGAAGGTGAAATCGAGAAATTTCCGTTTGCCGTCGATATAGACGGTGATGGGGCCGAAATCCCTCGCCCATGTGTCGTTGGTCGGGAGCTCTACGAAGGTGATGTTTCGGATTTCACAAAATAGCTGTTTGGTCTTTTCGGCATCGTCGCAGACGATGATGAGAGGCTCGTTGTAGGCGATGGAGCTGGCGATTCGTACGAATGGGGTCAATGCGCCTTTCAGATCCTTCGCCCAGTCGGTTCCTGCATGAGGAAATGCCATCAAAACGGCGTCTTGCCGATGCCACTCAGTCGGGAAGGTGCACGCTGTCATCTTCGTCATCCTTTACGATGCGGATACTTTTGTAGAGCATGACGCCGACGAAGATGGCTGTCGCGATCATCCCCGCGATTTTGATCCCTGCGACGATGGGGTGGGACTCCTTTTCGGGCATGAACTGTGCAGCCTGAATCGATGTGGTCAAAAAGGGGAGCGCTGAAAAAAACAGGAGCTTTTCGATGCGTCCGTCCATTTCTTAATCCTTTATGCGGTAAAATCGTCGCCATGTCGACAATCAAAATTTCTCGCGAAAATTTTTTTTACAATATTAGCCAAATCGCCCGAAAAACTCAATCGGTCGAGAAGATCGCACTGGTACTCAAAGACAACGCCTATGGCCATGGCCTCGGCATCATGGCGAAACTGGCGCAGGAGGCCGGCATACGGCATGCCGTGGTACGGACGATGGCGGAGGCGTGGGAGATTCACGAAAGGTTCGAGACGATCCTGGTGCTTTCCGACACGCCGGTCAGCGACCCCGGTGCGAAAATCCGGATTGCGGTGAACGATCGTTCGCATCTGGAAAAAATTCCCACCGGGACCCGGGTGGAGTTGAAGGTCGATACCGGAATGCACCGTAACGGCATATCGCCGACGGAGCTTTTTCAAGTGCTCGAAAGCCTCGGGGCGAAGGGTTTGAAGCTCTGCGGCGTGATGACGCACTACCGGAGCGCCGACGAGTTGGGAAGCGAACTCTTCTGGCAGCGCAAATGCTTCGAGAAGATTCGCAACGAAGCCCAAAAGTTGGGAATCGGGGATGTCCGATGGCATAGCTGCAACTCCGCAGCGCTTTTTCGAACGACGAATTTCGACGAAGATATAGCCCGTATCGGCATCGCAGCATACGGCTGCCTTGAAATGCCAGGCTCTTTCAACGTACCTTCGCTCAAACCGGTCATGTCGCTCTGGGCCGACCGCATCGCGACGCGTAGAGTGACTCCCTCCATGCGCATAGGGTACGGAGGAGAGGGAAGATTGGAGC
>Ga0256842_1002398_pt1 | contig 13516 bp, 14 predicted proteins | sample 4559240metaG_FD_185973 | JGI IMG/M metagenome (GOLD analysis project Ga0256842, IMG submission 185973) | Hydrothermal vent microbial communities from Guaymas Basin, Mexico - 4559-240 | ecosystem: Environmental > Aquatic > Marine > Hydrothermal vents | place: Mexico: Guaymas Basin | collected...
ACACCCTAACCGGAATAGAATGCCTTGGGACGTTTTCATAATTCCTGACAATAAGAGCGAACCTCGCCTTAACACCCACTGAAACATCATTAGTAATATTAGCGCTTAAAATTCCAGTGAAATCATTATCCGCCTCAACTGTTAAATCCCTTATTTCACTGTCTTTTACTTCTTCGTTGTATATTACTTTTGCTTCTGCTGTATAATCTCCAGCCTTGACATTGCTCCAGGTGAAGGTGTATTCTGAATCATCCAAATAGTCCGGATTTATTGTCCTCTCCCTAGAATACACTACCTCCCCTGAATTCTTATCCTTAACCACCAGCTTTAACGTTGCACTAATCCCACTACTAATTGAATTATACAGCCGAACAGTAAACGCCACATCATCACCCTCAACAGGACCCTCCGGATTATAATAAAACCCAGTAATCTTCAAAACACTGCCCTCAGTTGATTAATAACAAAAATATTGGAGGAAAGGACATTAGCAAGCTTATCCAGTTCAATTAATGCTTCTTCTTAAGCCGCTCTTCAAGCTCTCTAGCTGTTAAATATTCAATTTTATTAGAATCACCAATAATGTAGGGTTCCTGATTTTGCATTGTATTTTTTTGATCAATGTAGAATGCTGTTAAAAGTATTATAAAACCAATAATCTCAAATAATCCAATTTTTTCGTTTTCGGATAAAGGAGTGCATAAAAAGATATAAAGAACAAAAACAAGTATCCAGTGCTTTATTCTCATTATTATCACCACCCTATCCATTCAAGTAGTATATCTTTCAACTTTTCTCCAATGTATTTTAATACTTCCTTGCTTTCCTCGTTTTCTGAGACTCTTAAAATTCCAACATATCCCAAAATAAATGGTACTGTTCGTTTTCCTATTTCCTTGTACAATAATAATCCCTTCTTTACGAAATAATTATCATCTTTCACTGTTATTGTTTCTCCTGTTATCCTCGCTAGTACCTGGTTTGTTGGTACTCCGTTTTCTGCTTTGTATACTGCAATTCCAATTGTATGCTCCTTTGGAAGGTAATAAATTTTTGTTATATTACAACACACGTTTCTTTCACATTTAACGCCCTCGTATTCCTGAACTTCTTGAATAAAGTTTAGGGCCGTTGCAGATGGACCATAAACCATTTTTGCCAATTCATCATCAAACTTTACTTCAAACTCTATTGAAGTGTTTGAATCTGCTAAGATTTCTCTAAAGTCTACCCAAAATGTCTCTATATTGTCAATTAACACTTTTGGAGCAACTTTAATTTTTGAATCGCCATAATTATGGATAACCAAATTACATGTAACTCTATCCCTATCAAGCTTCCATTCATACAAACCAACTTCTTTCGGTGTACATGTGAAGCTCACTATTTCAACTCCTTGTGTTTTGTTTGTTGTGATTGCTATTGTTCCCGCTGTTTCATCCCTCGTTTGCTCATCATGAATGACCTTTATCAAATAATCATAATCCCCCGGAAGAATATCCTCCGGAACTACCCACTGAAGCGTAAACATCCTCGAACCATTGCTTCCAACATCACCACCCTCAAAGTTTCCTTGTAATCCAAAATTTAATATTCACTCTCTAATTGCTCTTTAGTCAATTTATACGCATAGACGGGTACGTAAATTAATATTCCCGAACCCAACGCCCATAAACATGATAACAATGCCCCCTTGAAGTAAATTCCAAAGTTTCTAATGTTAAAGTACACTATAACTCCTACTAAAACTCCGATTGTACCAATATCAACTTTTAAATATCCCCTAAGTTTTACACCCAACAAAGCTCCTCCAGCTATGAGGAGATTGTACATAAGCACAAAGAATGAGTCACTGAGTCCAAATTCTTTGGAGGTTAGAATAAAGGCAGTAGCATAAAAAGTTAAAGAGAGCACTAGAAAATGCCAAGGCTTCTTCATATGCTATCACCTCACGAATAGTTTGTAATTACCCAGTTCTTGAACTTCTCAAGGCTGAATCCAAATATTATACTCCCCTTTCATCTCATTGTTATTGGAATTTGATAATAAGAGCCATATCCAGGATACTAGTATACTAGCACCATAGATAATCGAAGGACAGTTGCCGCACTGGATCATATAAACAACGACAGAGATTAGGGGGAGATACCTAATTGTAAATATTGTAAACCACTTCAATTTCCTGTTCATGATGGCAATGAGATGGGCGACTCCCCAAAGCCACAGGAGAACTAAGCTCCACCTTCCTGAAAGGAACCACGCGCCTTCAAGGGCTAAAATCCCACCAATGATTATCAAAAGCGGAATGGGAACGCCTTTCCTCCAGAGACTTCGCTCGTTCACGTCCTCGTACATCGGAATCCTGCTCCATCGAGTGTAGACCCAGTAATCCCTCGAAGTCGGGAAAACCAAAATGACTAGCCAAGCAATGAAGAGCACTGGAACGGCGGAAACGCGTGGTGGATTCGCCAGAAAAGCCAAGATTTGAATGACCGGAATGGAGAGGATAACGTAGTCCGACGTTGCCTGACTCCAATCTTGCTCTCTAATGAGAAAGACTAGAAAAAAGAAAAATGCAAAGGGGATTACCCACCATCCACAGACTTCTGATATCATTCTACATCACCCCACTGTCTGGTAAAAGCCCACTACAAAAGATATAACTCCTGCCATCGTCAATGCATAAGAGTCAACAACGAGACTTACTGTGGCTGCCACACATCCTCCTATGAACACTGTTGAACTTACTGCTGCCTGCACTGAATTTTGAGTTATTGTACCACTTCCGAATCCCACAAATTCTTTCCCCTTTATCCTATAATGCAGTTCAACTGTGAAGATTGCTCCATAAAGCTCAGTTTCCAGATCATATACATTGATTCCCCCAGTGTTCCTCCAGAACTCCACAGTGCTATACCCTTGAGGAGGAACTGAAATGTAAGATGTGTAACTCCACTCTCCAACTAGATTGTTGCTTAGCGCAACAGGAGTAACTTTTACAGGAGATATAACTTCCACATCACCCTTAATTTCCATATTTGATGGATTGTATAAAACTGCTCTGCAGGTGAGGGTGCCTTTGTATAGAAGGTGATGCTCTCTGTCTATACCTGTAGAGATATACAGGTCGTCGCATTCGAATGCTATTTGTTGTAATTCTCCGTTTCCGTGTTTTACTTCTATTTTTATATTGTCGGTGTGGTTTTCACCCCCGTAATTGTCTACATAAAGCATGTAAGTGTGATTTCCGACTTCATAGAGTATTAAGTACACTATCTTTCCTCCTTGTTATATTGTTTAAGACAGCAAAATATAAGACTATTAAACCAATTCCTACTGCAAGCATAATCGGTTGCTGATAAAATTCGATTATAACGCTGATACCAAGTGCAACTGGATAAACAACTTCCAGATAAATTGTCTTCGCGATACTGAAACCATAAAGGATGGTAGAAACTATGGGTGGTATTACAATAGCCCAGCTGTGAGTAAAGAGCCAAGCGCATACTGAGATAACGAAAAACATCAAGAAGGTAATGTCCCTGTAGTTAAATTTCACCATTTTCCATGGGTTTTTTCTTGCTATTAAGAAGTTCCAGAGGTCATAAACTATTGAACCTATCGGGAGCAAATAAAAGAGCCATACAAACCAGAGTGGAACCACTACGAGAGCTTCCTTGTGATGCCTTAGAAAATCCCAGATAACCGTTAAACTTGGAGTAAAAAGAGAAAAAGAGAGCATAAACAGCAAAAACCATCTAACCTTCATGCTAAATTCTCGTTCTAATTGTGCCACCATTTATACCACCCCCAAGCCTCCTTCAAAATTCCAATTAATACTCTCGCTGCTTCCCCTGCTTTTGAGAAGTCTCTGGCAATAAGCACAGCTTTTAGAGTGCTTCCTGTCCCTTTGAAGAGGAATGCATTTAAAGCAGTATCAGCTAATACGTGAGCATTATTTTGTAAAATCTTTCCCCCTCCACATCCAACAGCTTCAAACTGACTCCCATCAGCAAAATACACTGTATAGGGTATGGTAATAGAGTAAACAGATCCGTAGAGCTGGGTCTCAAGTGTTGTTAAAGGTACTCCGCTTATCTCACTGCGAAATTCTAAGGTATCATATCCTTGAGGCATTATGACAGGAGAATCAACTGAAACTTCGATAGTGTTCATTCCATGTTTAAGTTCTGTTGGAGTTAGAGATATTGCATTGATTGATACTCTTATATCTGGCATGCCATTTATGGACGCTATCTCTAGTTCTGCGGAGGTTGGGTTGTATAGTACTGCCTTACATATAAGAGTCGCATGATAATCAATTAATTCCCAGGTAAAGTACAGGTCATCACACTCCAAGGGTACTTGCTCTAATTCTGTCTCATTGCTTGGATGCACTATCACCCTCACACTGTTCCAGTGTTCTTCACCTATTCCGTTTGGTTCCCCATCAGTGTTGTCGAGGAAGAGTTTGAAAATGCAGTTGCTAACATTAGTAGGAATCATTGCTTTCACACTTTCCCCGGGTAATCATATTTCGTATCTCTTCAAATATCAAATACCCACTTATTATCAACATCACTGAGGCAACTACCTCCATCCAGTTGTGAGTGAAAGTACCTTCCCTCAGGGGATTAAGCGAAAAGAAGCCTAAAAGAAGAACACCGAAGTATCTAAGCCTTGAATCCGCCTTGGGTATTGTAGGCTTTCTACTGAGAGCATAGCGAGCAAGCAAAATAAAACTTAAAAGAGCAACAAATATTATCCCGAGGAGAATCGCTCCAAGGTAACCTATCACGAAAACACTAACAGCTATTACAATCAAATTACTCGAAAGCAATAAACGGGTCAATTTTGAGCAACATTTAATGCCTGATGATATCATTTCCAGCAGGACTGTCCAGACATAAAGCACTGAAAGACTCACACTCGTTAACGTCAAGAACACTTTAATATCCGTTGCTATGTACAAAATGAAAAGAGAAGTTAGATAAAACGTCGTGCCAATTCCCCTCATTATTTACACCCCCTCATGGCCTTCCCAATATTCCATGCCATATTACTCCATATAAAAACCCTAAAGTCCCGCCAATAACACCGCCAGCCATTGCACCTCCAGCAGTCCCAACCCCTGGCAGAAGACTACCAACTATCGCTCCCGCTGTAGCTCCTATCACAATTCCAGCAGCAGTATCAGCAATAATATTCTGAACAACACTACCCATTTCAATCACTATCTTTGTATATTCATAGGCAGTATATTTTAAGCTCCAAGTGTTTCCTTGTGAGTCAATAACGTAAGTTTTGCCGTTAACTTCGAGTGTAAAGTCTACTTGCACCGGGACGGAAATTCCAGCCAAATCTGCAATTTCAGCACCCTTTTCGAGTATTCCGCTGGCTGAAAGCACATCGTGAAAGTCTATTTTTAATTTTCCGGTTCCCTTTGGTGGAATAGTTGGCGTGAGGAGAGTATCAGTAAACTCTGGCGTTACCTCCTTAGTGTATTGGTTCTTGAGTATGCGTGCTTCAGTCGTCACATCAGTAATGTGCCATTCAACATCCGTAGGGTTTGTAAAATACACTTCACATGACAGGTCTAACACAAAGTTTCCTTTTTCAGCTGATAACAATAGATCACCACAGTTCATAACAGCTGTTTGTACCGTTGGAGGCTCTACTTCTATTTTTACACTGTCGGTGTGGCTTTCACCGCCGTAATTGTCTACATAAAGCATGTAAGTGTGGTTTCCAATGCCTGATACTGGTAAATCAAAGTATGTTGTATAATTTCCATTAGCTGGTAATCTTGCCTCGAAATACTCTTCATCCTTGGGATAAACTTTACTCCCATCCTCACCCACAACATACCCCCTAATTGAATACGCACTATTCACATAATTAAAGACTTTAACCGTGAAATACACTGTTCCACCACCCACAAGCTCCCTCGGGAAAGCCTCAAGTTTAACGGCAAACTGCTGGCTTGGAGAGGCAACGCTTATACTTCCGCTTTCTTCATCATCCATGAATTCTTGTCCTCCTATGATGCTGTATGCTTTTATCGTGTAGGAGTGCTCTCCCTTCTCCGCAAGCCAGTGGAGGTTGAAAGTTCCCTCGGAATTAGAGTTGATACTCCCTTGAGTAACATTAACTAAGTTACCATTAACAAACAATTTTAACTTCACGTCTTGGCTTGTGGAGTAAGTGCTCTTAACCTTAACCGTGAAATTCACTGCACTTCCATCCCTCGGCTCCTGTGGTGAAATACTAACACTCTCAATAATCAAACTCCCCACATTATCATTGTTATCCTTAACGGTTATGTCTCCGTCATCGTGTTTCTCATACCCGTCAAAGTCGAATGTTCCTGAGTAACCATAAGTTCCTGTTTCAGTGTAAGTGATTGTCGTTACTGGTATCAAGCCAGAATTACTGTTCGGGTTAAGGCTCACGTGCCCTCTCTTGGTTATTGGTTCTGAAGAACCAGGAACGGCAATGTTTAACTCGTAACTTCCATTAATCATAGCATTATTCCCATTATGCACTCTAACATAAAAAGTCACGTTCTCGCCGGGCTTAACAGAGGAGCTTGAAGGGAGGATTTGGAATTGAACTTTACTCTTGTCTATAGTGTTGCCCAAGCGAATTGTTCCAGAGTAGGAGATTGTCACTGTCCTTGATTGACTATTACTGTTCAAACCCTCCTCTGGAGGAGTTATTGACGTTGGTAAGTCATGATCACTTGGAGTGTAAGTTACGGTTACTGTGCCGCTTACAGTCACAACATCACTTCCATGAATCTCTCCACTGGGTTTTGAGTACCAGGTTATTACACCATCAGCTGGATGAATTACCTCATAATGCTTTGAATCACTTAAGCCACTGCCACTGACCTTAACACTAACATCCGAAACAGTATTATCCTCGGCCTTTAAACTCGCCTCAACTCGATAAGTTGCGTAATTCTTAGTAACCTCCTCCTTGACAACACTAACTCCAATGGATAAGTAACCCTGCTCATTGGAAAGAGCGTTCAAAGGAGCGGATGACGTTACTTTCCGTTTTTGGGGATTTGCAAGAGGTTTTGGTGTTGTATAAACTCCTCTTAAATGGAAGTTCTCTAAATACTCTCCACGCAGTGAGGTTTTAAAGTACTCTCCTAATTGGGAGGTAATGTTCTGCACAAGCTTGTTTAAGTGTGGATTGTTGTCTCCAAGCTCTTCAGCCTTTAAGAGCACTTCTAAATCGCTTAATTTTTCCAAGGCTTTAAAAACATTCCAGTAGTATAATTCGTAACTCGTTGAAGCACTCACATGAACTGAACAGTCTATAGGAATGAGTTTTTCGTGATAGCTCTTGGTGACAATCATGATTATCACATAATCTCCCTGAACTAATACCCTCCTGCTTTTTGTAACACTTTCAAAACCAACTGCTAATCTAGTGGAGTTACTAAGATTTTTCAGGAGATTAATTGGTGATGAATTTTTGATAGGCGGCCTTATATACTTATTCCCTATCACGTCATCTCCTCCTTCTTGATTGTTTGGTGGGTTAACAAAGCATCTCTCGTACCCTGAAGTATTATTAGCGTAAGTTACTTTGGAGGTTGTAGATATGATTTTCTCCTTATTTTCTTTTGAGAAGTTAATGATTTGTTTTTTCAGGTTTTCAATTAGGGAGATTTTCTCTTGGAGGGATGCATTTTGGAAGGTTTTATTAAATTCTTTAAACTTCTGCCATATGAATGGAACGCTGCTTTTTTCTTCCCATGTTGTGAGGATTGGAAGGTTTAAGCTGGTTGTATTAGCGTTTAAAAGCTTTTTCCAACCCCATGTTTCGTAATTGTTGTATTTGAATGCGACTTTGATGAAGGCTGTGGAGAAGTTTTCCAGGAAGGCTGTCATGTTAAAGCCTGTGGTAATGTTATCGGCGTTTTTTGTAATGTACTCTTGTAAGGCTTTAATCTCCTCATCACTCCAACCTTGTGATTTGAGGGCCTGAACAGTCTCCTCTGGCAAGCCGTTCTTTGAGATGTTCTCAGCCATTCTCCTTAATTCTTCGGCTGAATAATAAGTCTTAACTCCCGAAGCCTTCAACTCTTCCAAGGCTTGCCAAATTTGAGCAGAAATATTAACTGCGTTGAGAGCGCCAAGCCGAGAATTTTGAATTAACTCTTGGGCCAGTGTTGCATTCTTGGTAGAGTTGAGTTTGACTATTAACTCAGCCTCCTTATTGAGAATACTCCAGAATTCTTGGTAGGAACTATCTGATTCTGCACTTACAAAACTTTGAGTAACTGCTGCACTGAAACTCATTCCGAGCATTAAGCCCACAAGTATTAAACCAATCCACCTACTCATTAAACCACCTAACTATCTTCGATAATAAAAATATAAAAACCTTTCCTATATAGATTTTAATCACCACTAAAAAACGTAAGCAAAAAAACGATAGACATTGACGGTGATACATAGATTGAGCAGATATTTTAATGAACTCTCTCGCCAATTAATTTTTGGTGATAAAATGCCCAAGCCTAAAACAGCAGAAATTGGGAAAAAGATAATCTATCTTCAAGAGGTTTCATCAACGAATGAATATGCCAAAAAAATAGCATCTGAGATGCCAGAGGGGACTGTTGTTATAGCAAAAAAACAGACAAAAGGTAAAGGACGGAAAAATAGAAGGTGGGCGTCACCTGAAGGCGGGCTCTGGCTGAGCGTTATCCTAAAACCTGACGTTGAAGCTAAGGACATTCCCAAGATTGTTTTCGTTGGAGCACTGGCGGTTGTAGATACTCTTGCTGAATTCGGAATTGAAGCTGGGATAAAGTGGCCCAATGATGTGTGGGTAGATAACAAAAAAATCTGCGGCATCCTGACTGAAGGGAGACTTGGAGAGTTTGTAATCCTTGGGATTGGGCTCAATGTTAATAATGACATTCCTTCGGAGCTCATTGGGAGCGCAACCTCAATGAGGCTCCTTCTTGGGAGGGAACTCAATTTGGATAAAGTCCTCTGGACTCTTCTTGGAAATTTGGAACGGTGGTATAAACTCATTCAGGAAAGAAAATTTTCGATTGTAATGTCTGCTGTGAAGGATAAATGTTTTATTTTGGGCAGATGGGTTGAGGTTATTAACGACGAAAGCAAAGTTGAAGGAGAAGTCATTGATATAGCAGAGGATGGAACTTTAATTATTCAAACTTCCAAAGGGTTAATGAAAATTTTCTATGGAGATATCTCGCTTAGATTAAGATGATTTCAAATTGATAGATTTCATGCTATTTGGGTGGATTTGGCTATAGTAATTTTCTCGTTATTAAAGCATTGTCTAAATTATTCTATGGTGTCAGGAGAGCTATGGTGTGTTTGCTGATAGTTAGTTTTTATTACAAAGGATTAAAGTATTATTGAATTTATCCTGATAATTTGAATCATCCTAACAGTATCACTGGTTCATGAAAAAACTTAATATACTCCAATGAACATTACTGTAAATTGCTGTCTTTATTTGAACCGATGAACAAAGGGGTGAAAATATGGCTCAGAAGGGGTTACTCAGGTCGTATTTGGACTACCCAATCCTTCAGAAAATTCTTTTGGGTTTGATTTTAGGTGCTGTCTTCGGTCTTATAGCAGGACATTACGGGTATGCAGGCGCTGTTAAGACATATATTAAGCCCTTTGGTGACCTTTTCGTTAGACTGCTGAAGATGTTAGTGATGCCAATAGTATTTGCATCTCTAGTAGTCGGTGCGGCAAGTATAAGTCCAGCAAGGCTGGGAAAAGTCGGTGTCAAGATAGTGGTCTATTATCTGACAACCTCTGCTTTTGCAGTGGCGCTTGGTATCATAATGGCAAGGATATTCAAACCAGGTCTTGGATTGCATCTAGCTACAGGGGCTAAATTCTCAGCCAAAAGTGCTCCTTCAATGGTTCAAACATTACTGAACATAATTCCCAAGAATCCATTCGGCGCGCTGGCAAACGGGCAGGTTCTTCCAACAATATTCTTCGCCATAATCCTCGGAATTGCCCTGACATACCTTATGGATAGCAAGGATGAGCTCATCAGAAACAGTGCGAATACACTCTTCAACGCCATAAACGGACTTGCTGAGGCGATGTACAAGATTGTTGTTGGTGTCATGCAGTATGCTCCAATAGGTGTTTTTGCCCTGATCTCATACGTCATGGCTGAACAGGGTGTTAAAGTTGTTGGTCAGCTCGCAAAGGTTACAGTGGCAGTCTACATAGGTCTCTTCCTTCAGATAGTCATCGTCTACTTCTCTCTGCTCAAGATATTCGGCATGGATCCAATCAAGTTCATTAAGAAAGCAAAAGACGCTATGCTAACTGCTTTCGTTACGAGAAGCTCTAGTGGAACCCTGCCAGTCACGATGCGTGTTGCCAGGGAGGAAATGGGAATTGACAAAGGTATTTACTCCTTCACCCTTCCACTCGGTGCAACAATAAACATGGATGGAACAGCTCTCTATCAGGGTGTCTGTACCTTCTTTATAGCCCTCGCAATAGGCCAGCACCTGACGGTTAGCCAGCAACTTACTGTGGTTCTTACAGCAGTTCTGGCTTCCATTGGAACAGCAGGTGTGCCTGGAGCAGGTGCCATAATGCTTGCCATGGTCCTCCAAAGTGTTGGTCTTCCATTAACTGATCCAAGCGTTGCTGCAGCCTATGCCATGATCCTTGGTATTGACGCTATCCTTGACATGGGAAGGACTATGGTGAACGTTACTGGAGACCTTGCAGGAACAACAATTGTTGCAAAGACAGAAGGAGAAATCGACCTCAGCAAGTGGGAGTGACTCTTCTCTTTTCATTTTTTTAAATTTTGGGATAAGGTTAAATACCCTAACATGATGCTATTTCTTAGGAAACTGATAATGGAGGTAATGGGACATGAGAAAGCTGATGGCGCTAACTCTGGCTTTTTTGATGCTGGGCACTCTTCTCGTGGGCTCAGTTTATGCAACGGACTCTAAGAACTCTGAACTATATAAAGAGGAGTTCTATATGGAGGTATTCCTTTCAGATAATGGGGATGCTAAAATAATAATGAAAAACTCACTGCTCGGTCCTCAGAGTAAGGTAGATGAGTTTGTATCCCAGATACTCAATCAGACAAACATGACGAACGAACAGGCTATTAAAAAATATGAGGCACAGCTTCTAAATAATTACATCATTCAGCTGAAGAACTCCGGTCTGGAGACAACCAACCAGACCCTCCATCTCCTTGGGGTTTACAACGGAACTCATAACGTTACTCTTGTCTTCACTGCATATGCAAAATCCTTTGCAAAATATTATTCCTACAACAAATACTGGGAATTGATCCTAGATCCAACGAGAGGTCTTGCTACATCTCCCGTTCCTGATTCAGGCCTGCCTTATGGCAGTGAGATCAGAAACATCTTTGTGATACACCTGCCTAAAGATGTAAAGCTCCTTGAATATCCAAAACCCTATACAATGGAATTCAATCATAGTAAGTTCTATGTGAGATCAAAAGTTGAAGGGAATACAGTTATTGTCTCTTCTGACATAATTCTGGAGGCATATCTGGGGCCTGAAGGCTATAAGGCTCTATTTGGCAAATATGATACATTTTATGTGAGATATACAACTCCGAATCCAGGTAAGGAGGAGTATAAAACCTCCATCGTAACACAGGAAATAATTGCAAAGGTTCTTGATAAGCTGAATACAGAGCTGGTTATCAGACAGATTTTCATCAAGCCTGAGCAGGATGTTGATTACTTCAAGGCATACATCAAGATGCTTGGGGTCAAGAATGCAACTAACATGATTCTTCAGAATAATGTTAAGTATCTCTCCTCGCAAGGGGTTGTTATAAAGAATGCGAGCGCCCAAATATATGGCCTCAATGATAAAGGTCCCCTGATTCTGGAGACACGCTATCTTGTTCAAAACTTCACAAAAATCGTCAATGGAACTTATGAGTATTCATTTGCCCCGACCCTTGGTGTTCTCAATGGAATTTCTTACAGAGCGAAAGAGGAATCCAATCAAACGTTGAAGATACAGTTCCTGCTTCCAAAGGGTGCTAAAATTGTCAAACTTCCAGAGGAGATAAACAGGAATGTGAACGGAAACAAGTTTATCCTTAAGACCACAGTCAAAGATAATAACATAACTGTTATCTCGAACATATACATACGTTATGGAGCACTCAGAGAAGATGTTCAAAAGCTCCTTGGAAATGTTAGCGAAGCACACATTGCATATACTTTACCTGAAAAAAGGAAGTCTGCGTTTGGCACGAAGGAGATAGCTGGAATAATAGGTGCTGTGGTTTTAATAGGTGCTGTTCTTTTAATTCTCAAGAGGCGCTGAGCCTCTTTTCGATATTCATTTAAACTTCAACTTCAAACAATTCTTTGGTGGATAACATGACCCGGAAGCTATATTATGAAAATGCATACCTTAAAGAGGCAGATGCAATAGTTTTAGATATAAAAAACAATGAACTTCTTTTAGATCAGACGATTTTCTATCCCACCGGGGGTGGTCAGCCTCATGACAAGGGCTGGATAAATGGCGTTGAAGTCCTTGATGTCTACAAAGACGAGGAGGGAAACGTCTGGCATGTGGTTGCAGAACCCGAGAAGTTTAAAACAGGGGATACTGTTAAGTTAAAAATAGATTGGGATTACAGGTATAAGATCATGAGGATACACTCAGCTATGCATTTAATGGAGCATGTTCTTAATGATGTTCTCGGAAAAGGAACATGGGAGCTTTATGGCAGTGGCATGAGTGTTGAAAAAGGTAGATATGACATTGTTTATCCAGAGAATCTCAACAAGTTTAAAGAGAAGATGATAGAACTTTTCAACAAATACGTGGATGAGGGTGGCGAAATGAAAATATGGTGGGAAGGTGAAACGCGCTATACACAGATAAGGGATTTTGAGATAATTCCATGCGGCGGCACTCATGTTAAAGACATAAAGGAAATAGGCCATGTAAGGAAATTGAAACGTTCAAGTATCGGGAAGGGAAAGCAAAGACTGGAGATATGGCTTGAGGATTAGTTTTTGATTTTAATTTTAATTTTCGTATTTCTCTCATACACTCTCTGGGATGTTAATCCGAATCTCCTTTCTAAAATCTCTGATATCTATGGACTTTATTACCTTTAAGAATATCTTGTTCTCCGAAAATTTAGCTTGGAGAACCCTACTAATATGTTCTCTGAGTTCTTTTAACGTTCTGTCAGTAACGATATCTGTATTTATAAAGTATATTGTGGTTCTCTTTTCATCTCCGAGATGTGGTCGTATCATATATCCGAGTAAATTTTCAAGCTCTTTTGGAGTGCTACTATGCATTTCTAATACTTTGTCAAAACCTAATACGATTCTAACAGTGTATCTAATGTTTAATTTTTCCAAAAGGTTTAAGGTGTAAGGTTTTATAACAGCTTGAGAAGTAGAGGTTTCAACTAATCATTAGCCAGCATCCAC
>Ga0256842_1002399_pt1 | contig 13515 bp, 13 predicted proteins | sample 4559240metaG_FD_185973 | JGI IMG/M metagenome (GOLD analysis project Ga0256842, IMG submission 185973) | Hydrothermal vent microbial communities from Guaymas Basin, Mexico - 4559-240 | ecosystem: Environmental > Aquatic > Marine > Hydrothermal vents | place: Mexico: Guaymas Basin | collected...
TTTATATCATCTGCATCTTCAGGTGAAACGGATGTCATAGCCATTAAAGCAACAAGAGGAACAACTGTTTGCATTTCATCTTCATGTATTCCACCTTGAGAGTTTAAATTGATATTTGTAAAAAAGTTTAAACAAACAGGAGCTTCTTCTACGAACTCAATATATTGTCCACCGACTCTATCACAAATTTCTTTATAAGAGCGACCAACATCAATAACACGTATTTTAGCACCTGTCATAAGATAGTTTGTGAAAAAGTCAGCCATAGTATATGATTTACCAGAACCTGAAGAACCAATTACGACAAAGTTATAATTTGTTGGTGATTTAAAAATATCAACACCAGCTATTTGACCACCTCTATCTATATAAGTTAAAACAGGTTTACCTATACCTTTTTCACCTGTAATTATTGGTGTTATTGCAGCTGCATTAGAATTAAATAAAGTATTCATTCTTTTAGATAGATCTTTTAATACATATGGCTCAAAGTTTAATGGTAAATGATAAAGAAATATCCAGTGAGGGATAAGAACTTCTTCTTGTAAAATCCAGTTGTCTGAATTAAATTCTTTCTTTAAAATTTCTCCATATTCTGTTACTTTTTCTAAAGAATCATCCATTAATGTACAAGCCCAACTAACGTATAAAGGAGCTTCTCCTTCATGTAATCGTTGATTTATAAGCTCAGCTTCTTTAGCTCGTTCTAATATTTCTGGAAAAAATCTTGCTGCAGAACCTAATGATTGTGTTTGCCATAAATTCCATTGTACTTTTTCACTAACTTCTTTTTTTATTTTTTCAGTACCTTCATAATAAACTATCATACTTAATATAAAAGGACAAGGTATTGTTGGACTCATTCTTGCACCAAGATAATCATAAAATTTGCTTGTCATACCAGATAAAGAAATTGTTCTTGGAAACATCTTTGTTGTGTATACTCTTGCATGCCATTTTGTAAAAGCTTCTCTATCTGCTGCTATTGTAGCTTCTTTTTTTGAAGAACCGCCACCAAATAAATTTTCGAAAAAACCTTTCTTTTCAGTTTTATCATCTTCTTCTTCCTCTTCAATAACATTAACAGTTTGCATTTTAATATACTCTGCCTTAGTCATCTTATGACCAAGACCAATAGATTGTGTCTCATCCTCAAGAACTAATACACTGTCATTATCAACACATTGTGTATTAATAAAAGACATATTGTCATCTGGTGGATACCAAAGAGGACTGTCCGGAATTAATATTTCTCGCATTAAAGTAACTAGTTGACGTCGACTAAATTTCATTGGTCTGAAATCATTTAATGATTGTTCGACTTTTGAAAATATTGTAACTAGCTCTGATTTAGAATATTCAATGTTTTTCTTTTTATTTCGAGGAACCGTTACACATACAAGATTTACAAAATTTCTTAATCTTAGGTCATTACCTTTATCAAAAATACTTTCATTTGAATGTTTATTTATCCAATCACTTCTGTTCTTTTTTAATTCAAGAAGAACATCTTTATTATCAATATCTGATTCACAAGTATGGATAGCTAAATATTCTTCTCTATAAGCTGTTAAATTTCTTGAAGGAAAAGCAAGAAATTGTATTGAAGATTTATTAGGTAAATTTCCATTTAAGAAAAATGAAGATAATCTATTTTCAGTGTCTGGACCTGCGTAAACAGGAGGGAATATTTGAAAAATACAACCCCATCTTTCATTGGCCATTTCGTATATACCTATATTCGAGCCAGCAACATCTTCCCAAGATCTTATCCATATAAAATCTGCTACACTTTCTCTCTCAAGTAAAGCTTCAAATTCTTCTTGTTTTAACATATTTTAATTTCCTTGAAATTTATTTTCTTTTATTTGATATAATACCATATTAATAAGATCCATTCTTGGCTTTATCAGACATTAAGTTTCTATACTCGTATTTTCTTGCAGCATGATCAGCCTCAATTATAAATGAAATGTATGTATCTTTTTTATCTTGTTGGTTATTTGGATGGTGCTTTTTTACTAAATCCGCAATTGTTTCTATAGTTTCAGCAGGTAATTCATTAAATTCATTAAATAATTTAACTGACAATATTTCAGAAACATAAGAAGCTGAAACTTCCGCATGAGCTTTATACCCTTTAGATGTAGCCGTACCTAATATTTCTTTTCTAATTAATTCTGATTTACCAAAATCGTGTAGAAGTGCACCAACTATAGATATAGACATACTCGCAGGACGACCTTTTTTCTTAGCTATATTTAAAGCTTCTCTGAAAACATTTATTGTATGATCATATAAATTTGTCTTTGCAAGATCTTTATAGGCTTGACCAAAAGATTGTTGTAAATGAGAAGAATCTGCACTTGCAGCAATTATAACAGATGGTGATTCTTTAAACTTATATTTATCTAAGTCTTCTAACCCATATTTTAAGATATAAACTAAGACAGGTTTATATTTTATAATATTAGCGGCTTCTTTATAGAGTAATTTTACTTCTTCATCAAAAGTACCGTTTAAAGGAGGAATACTTTCTAATCCTTGAGTTGCTAAATCCTCGGCATATTCTTCTCTAATCTCAGCAATTGTTTCTGCTACTAAATAAGAACCTACTAATTGTTCCACTGACTTTATTGGTAAAATAGTTCTTTTATGTTCTTGGGAAAGATTCATTCTTTTCTCCTCCTGTAATTATTCTATAAATGAAGGGGAATATTCTTTCAAAAAAATAAGCTGATATTATTTTTTTTACTTTTAAATCTCCACCTTCTGGCCTACTTGAGTGAGTTATGTATCTGTTCATTTGATATTTCCAATTATAAGAATTGAAACCATAAAATATTCCATATTTTATTAAATCTTTTTCATTTTTTGATAAGATTTTAAAGAGTGCTAATGTTTTTTTTATTGAAGCTTCTACTCTTTTTTTTCTTTCAGAATCCGAAATAGTTAAATTAAAAATAATGGAATATTTTAAGCTATTTAGAGATAAAGCATTTGGCATTATAGTTGAATTCAAAATTAATAATAAATCTTCATCTGATAAATGGATAAAATCTTTAACTTTATCATGCTCTTTTTGATTATCTATTATCCTTCTATAAACATTAACCCTGTCTTTATCGTTACTTGTCATATTAAACCTTAGGAGATGTACCAAAATAAATCATAATAGCCCAATCAAGACCTCTTACAGGTTTTTCCATACCTACATATTCCTCAGGATTTTCATCTGTTTCTAACTCACCATAGAGATCTGTAATATATCTATCTGGACCTACAGAAATTGTCTCTCCTACAAAAGGTAACCATTTACCTCTTATTATACGAGATAAAGCACTTATATGCAACATATACTTGTCTTGATCAGGAAGTATGTCAGACATTTTGTTACTATCTGAGAAAATTCCCCAATAAGTATCATCACCTTCTTTTTTTATACCATATTCAATATTTTCATTTTTAGTTAAACGCGTTACAGATTTTAATGATTTATATCTATATTTAATCAAATCTAATTTGTTTAATTCTTGAGTATATCCGATATTCTCCATAAAATTACCAGCTGATATTAACATTATTATTAATTGATATAAATATTTGTCAAATAATGGCTGTCTATAACTTGATATTAATTTTTCTTTGTCATATTTATTTATAGTTAAAACAGCATTGGCTTTATTGTCTTTATTAGCTAAGATCGAAAATTCATATTTAAACATTTTTTCACCTGGAGCATTATCTAAAACAAAAAACTTTATAAGATTGAAATCTTTTTCATCAGTTATATATTCTTTAGTATAAGCTATAGATAAGGCTTTTATTAATTTTGGCCATTGTTCTTTTAGATTTATATTAAAAGAGTCCATAACAGATATTATTTTCCCATCTTTTTCAAAAGAAGATTTTTTCATTTCACCATCATCTGTAAGTATCTGATGAGCTCCATCTTTTACAAACCCAACAAGTCTAATTCTATTATCACATTTATTGTTTGTGTCTACAGATATACCTATAGCACTTTCTTTCATAGAAATGTGATATTTCATTGCTTTTATCTTCGCAAATGGGTCTTGATTACCTAATATCTCTATAGTTGGATCTAATTCATAGTCGATATCTGCGTGTCGAAGAACTTTTATATCTAAAGTCATATGCATAGCACTTAATAATGTAGCTGATAATGGTATTTTTAGTTTATATTCTTTACCATCATTATCAATCATAGGATTATCTGAGTGATCATTTTGTTTTTTGTTAAGAATAATATAAAGTACACCATTCTCATTAATTATCTTAATTTGCCTATAGAAAGTATTTAAAAAATTAAGGTCTTTTTCTATATACATAGAATATATTAATTTATCTATTACATAAAGTAGATTTAATAATTCTTGTCCATGTAGCCAAACATCTCCTATTAAAATTGAATTATCTATTTTTGCATAAGGAATGTCAACATCATATAAATATTCTTCATCTTCATAGCTGATTCTTTCAGCCGGAATATATATAGCCTGAGTTCTGTTAAAAGATGTAACTATGTCTTTTATTATATTAAACATTACTTGAATATCTGTTTTTGTTAAAGGTATATTTATGATTTCATAAGATCCAAAATCATCATCATTTAGAACAAAACTTATTTTAACTTTATATCGACCTTTGTTACCACCTTTATCTCTAAAAAAATATTTAGGAACAAAAACTCTTGCACTCATCTCTGAATCAATAGAACTATTTATATTTAAAGACATGTCTCCACCATTCAAATGCTTTCTATAAGAAAATAAATAAGTTGATAGTGTATTAGCCATAGCAGAATTCAATTTGTTTAATGAATTGATATCTAATGAAAAACCATTAGTTGATAATTCTTCAGGAAAGTCTCTTACAATATTACCCTCACTCGTTTCATAAATAGTTTGGTTTTCATTTTTAGGAAAAAATTTAAAATTTAAACCTTTTAAGAATCCATTATCATTTATTATTGGAGTAATTTCTGCAAAAGCTTTTTTTAATTCTATATTTGAATATTTTTTCATTTTTTTCCTTTTATATCTCAGTATCACTAATGTCTTGAACTAATGGAGAGCAATCCGACATTTTCTGACTTGTTTTGATTGTATTATTATAAGGAAAACTTCTGAAAAAATCCAATTCATCATCTGAGAAGCATTCTCTAAATAAATCAAAAGTTACCCATATCCCTGTGGCACGAAAGCAATCACCATCTTCTTTGAAGAAACTTTGTATAACTCCTTTTTTACCAGACACTATATCACTAAGGTATTTTTCGATAGAATCTTCAATTCCTGTGTGAAACTTGTTTTGTATATTTTTTGGCATCTTTTTTAATTTGGCTATGACTGTTTTATAATCAATACCAAATAACTGAGAAAATGCTACATAAATTATGTGTATATCTACAAAAACTGCTACCTTATTTTCATTAAAAATTAGAGGTTTCTGTTTCGCTATATTGTTTACAAAAGCAGATAATCCTGTGCCTGATAAAATATTTACGGTTGTAGCATTCATATCTCTCCAATTTATAGATGCACCTTCTATATATTCCCACTTTCTTTTAGAAAGAAAAGATTTTATATTTTGCGAGTCATCTTCATCTTTTAAATCTTTTTCTTTTTTAACTTCTATCATATCAGATAAGTCCGGAATTTCCATTTCTGGAACAGATAATTCCTCTTCATCTAATAGGTCTTCTAACTCATCTAAATCTAACTTATCTTCAGATTTAGGTTTAGGTTTGACTTGTGCCTCTTGTTGAGGTTTAGGTTTGACTTGTGCCTCTTGTTGAGGTTTAGGTTTGACTTGTGCCTCTTGTTGAGGTTTAGGTTTGTCTTGTACCTCTTGTTTAGTGTTATCTTTAGGTTCTTCTTCTTTCGAAGGATAATATTCTTCTGGTCCTGAATTTTGTTCTTCTTTTTTTGAAATTAACTTTTCTTTAAATTTTTCACCTATTTCGGATATAGTAGCCCCAGTTTCTTTTGAAATTTTTATTAGCTCTGATATAGCATTAACTATTTCTGAATCTGTTTGGTAAATTATTTCATTTGAATCTCTTAATTCCATTATTACACTTTTGATGTTTTCTACAATTTCTTCTTCTCTTGTAGAAAGGATTATTTCTCCATGTTCATTAACAAGAGGATTTAATTCTTTGTTGAAAAATATAAGAGTTTCTAAAGGAACAACAAGTTTCTTTGTTATAGAACCATCCATATTTCTGTCTTCAAAATAAACAGGTTCTTTTTTTATCTTATTCAAAACTGTTTTTCTTATTCTTCTCTCGTCATCGTTTAATTCTGTAGAAAGACATAAATCTAAAGGAAACCCTGTTGGGTGTTTACAATCACCTTCTTCCTCTTCATCTTTTGTTTCAATAATGTTTCTTTCTCTTGTTTTTTCTATAACAACTTTATCTTTTTCTTTTAAAACAAATTCTTTAAAAGAAAAAGCCCATCTTTTTAAGATAATAAAGGTGTCTTTGAAATTAAAGTCTGCTTTATAAAAAGCAACTAGAAAAGTTATTATGGATAAAATCCAAACTAGAGTTATTAAAAATATCATATATATTCTCCTTTAATTTAATTCTGTAGCAGAAGTATTTTCTTCAGTGTCTTTTATTACACTCATAAATTTAGAACCTGAATCGATATATGTTTTTTCCATATCTATTTGAGGCATTCTAAATAAAAATCCCGGATCTGGTTGAAATGGAGCACAGCAGTAAAATTTACCGTTACCATATTGTAATAAAAATTCTTGATTTTTCATATCTCCCATATGAGATGGAAGAAGAACATCTTTTTCATTTTCTGCACTTGAAATTCTCATATTGTCTTTACTTCCCATAAAACTTGTACTTAATTGCATAATTTTACCAAAAGATTCAGAAACAGATTGTCTTGATGAATTATCATTCATCCTTAAGTATATTTTAATATTTGTATTATCATTTACAATTTTTGAAAGTTCAGGCCCAAGCATTGCTTCATAATCGGCAAGTGATTGAGTAAACATAAAAATTCTTAAACCAAGACCACCAGCTTTGTTGAATAATTGCTCAACTCCTTCATACATTACTGCACCACCTTCATCAACAAACATAGCTATTTTTCGTGGTGTTGATCTACCAGAAGCACCAACATTACCGTATAGAGATGTTATTACTGAAAAGAAAACACGAATAAATGCATCAGATGCATTTTTAAATATAAGAGGGAATGGTTGAATAATTAGTATCATTCCATGCTCTTTTCTCATAAAGCCATCTGTTACAGGATTTATTTTGACAGAACAAAGTAATTTACCTAAAGCTCCTGTAGATAATTGTTGCATAACAATATTAAAAGACGAAGATACTTTAGAATAATATTGTTTATCTTTTTCAGCCATTTCAGTGAGAGCTCTTATAGATTCTTCTCTTAAAGTCTTAAGTTCCATCTTCTCTGTATCTGTTGAAACATTGAATTGATCAGATGTAACTCTTTTTACTTGATCTAATATAGCAAGTACTCCATCTTGAGTTGCGTAAGTTGCAATATCTGCAAATGTTATTAAGCTTCTATAAGGTGGTGTTGAATTATTTAATCCTTCAGATAGATCTGTATTCATAGCCACTCTGGTTGCAAGGTCTGGATCAGATACACCTGAAATTTCATCAACAATATTAACTTTTCCTGAATAAACTCTTGTGTATTCTTCTTCTATCAGTCTTTCAACACCTTCTCTCCCTTCTACTTTTTCAAGAAAATCTAAACCAAGTAGAACAGACATTGTTACTTGGTAACCCATCGCAGCAAAGAATTCTTCTTTTGCAGGAATAATTGTTGCAACAAGAGAAGCTATTTCCTCGTTTGACATACCATATAAAGGATTGAATTTTAATGATAAATCAGGAAATTTAGGTGAAATATATCTTATATCTCTAAGTCTTCCGGCCTCTTCTGCAAATTCTGTAACCCAAGCTAAGGTTTCTTGTCCAGCACCTATATCATTACCATGAGCATCTTTTTTATCACCAACAGCACCTTTAGGCTCTACAAGTAATATATCCCAGCCATACAAGACAACTTGTCTAATCATAGAAACCATAAGTCTTGTCTTACCAACCCTTGTTGTACCAAACACTGATAAATGACCAGCTAAATCCTTCCATGGTATATAGATAGGAATAACACCTTCGTCTTCATCTGACTTTTGGATGAGTAAAACACCAGAACCTATATATAGGCCTTTGTCTAAATCTATTTTAAATTCTAATTCTTCTTCATCTAAATTGTTAAATAAACTTTTTTTCTTCATTATTTTTGCCTATAGTTAGAGTATTTTAAGTATTATATATGATTTATGAGAAAAAATTTTGAAAAAATGGATTATGGAAGATATTTAACTACTTTCATTTGGATGTTTATCAGAATCAAAATCTTTTCTTTATTACTTGATAGAAAAAAAGACATTGATAACTTTTACCTCTCTTTTCAAGAAAGAAAGCATCGTCCTTTAAGTAGAAAAAACCGTACAAGTCAGAGTGTATTTCATTGTAAAAAGTGTGGGCATAAAGAAAATGCCGATATAAATGCAGCGAGAAATATACTTGAGTATGAAAAATGGCTTCTGGAGCAGAAAGCCAGGTGGGACACTCGTTACACTGAATCTTCTTAAACTTAATAGTTTAATTAGAAGCCTCGTCCTTTAGGGAGGGGTTTCTTCACATAATAAGGAAGTTTATTTATTAAAGTAGTTTAAATATAATTATTAAGTATGCATTTTGTATAGTTATTAAAACACCAATAAAATAGCTAATTAAAAACAGTTTTATTATTTTTATAGACAATTTTTTTTTATCTGATGTTTTAACTATTTTATATTCAGAAGTATTATGTATAATTTGTCTAATATTAATAATGATCATTAAGCTAAGTATTACATATATAGTCCAGAATAAAGGGAGGCTTAACATAGTTATAAAATTTTTAAATAAATCCATCATTTTAAAATCTATTGTTGCACTTAGAAAACCTATTATAAAAACAGATACTGTTAGTATGTTGTATTTATTTAGTTTATTTTTCTTTTTATTCATATGGATCATCCTTTAAGTTTATTTCTAAATTGTTTATAAAATCTTCAAGTAAAGAACTTAAGTCCATTATGTTATTTATCTCAAGTGTTTTTATATTTAAATCTATAGATTTATTTGATAGATATGTTTGTTTTGGCTCAAATTTTTCTATGCTATAAATTATTTTCTTTTTATCTTCATCCCAAAGAAAAAAGAAGTCTTCTGTTTGCATACCATCTTTAGATATATTAGTTAATTGCAAGCTATCTTTATTAAAAAATAGTTTCAACAGGTTTTCATATGTATGAAGATTATATTCACCAGATTCTTTGTTAAATAAAGGATAGATTTTACCTTCTATATTTAAATTAACGTCAAAAAAAAGCGTTAGTTTATTTAGGTCTAATGATAGTGAAGATTTTATATCTATATCTTTGTCTTTTATTTTTATTTTTTTGTTTATATAGATTGTTTCATTAAGTTGGTCTTTATTTTCAGTTAAAGTAACTATTGTTTGTATTAATAGAATGTAATGTAAAAATCTGTTAGAAATTATTGAATCTATAACCATTTGTAAAAATGTTAATGTTATTCCAAAAGAAGAATTGTTCCTATCTTCTTTGTATTTGTGTAATATATCAAAAATTGTTTTTATATCTGATTTTCTAAAAAATAGACTTGTTTTACTGTTATAAAAAGGTAGAGGCATTGTGTTGAAATTTTGAGCAAAACGCATCTCTATATTTGAATTTATATTAGTGTTATTTGAAAATAACTTTATGTTACAAACATCTATATTATCTTTTCCAAATAACTCAATTTTATCTATGGTTAAATCTTTTATATTTTTGAAATTCTCTTTTATTGAGTTTTTAAAAGAATGATTTAAATCTGATAGATTTTTATCATTGATAATTGAAATATCACCATTCTCCCTCAGGATGATATTTATGTCGTATACACCTATAGATATTTCTATATTTATATCTTCTTCTACGAAAGTGATTTTGTTTATAGTTGAATTTATTATATCTTTTACCATTGTTTTCCTTTTTGATTACTTTAATAATACCTAAAAATAGTATTTAAGTCAATTTATTTTTTATACATTATCTTCATTTTTAAAGTTATTAAAATATGTTTTGATATTTTTTCTTTATAAACTTTAAAAGGATTTTCTTCTTTATTATTGTTATTTGCAACATACATAACAAAATCTTTGTTAAGGCCTTTTTTAACGATATTTTGCATAGATCTGTCAGGTATCATTATATTGTCATAAGAATAAGTTAGAATTTTACCATTATGTTGTTCTTTTATAAGAGACCCTTCTTTTGTTGCATATGTATAACCCCTTAAGAACTTAGAAATAAAAGATGATGATTTTCCAAAATTTCCAACTATTATAATTTGAGGTTTAAGCAGTTTTGATTGAGCTAATAATCCATTTATTTCATCTTCTAATTCTTTATATTGACTAATTGTAGGAAATTGTTCTTTTTTGCCATTTTCAGAAACTCTTTCAAAATCTAAGGTTATAATTCCGAAACTTCTACCTATTTTAAACAAAAGAGGTTTTTTTTGAAAGTTTTTTGAAATAAGGTCAGATCTAAAGACTTTAGGTCTTATTGATAAATTGTTTATACCAAGAATTAATGTTGTTACATTTCCATTTTTATCATCATACATTTTTATAGGATATTTTATACCAAGAGAAATAAATTTTGCGTCGTTAATATTTTTTAAACCAGTGACAATAAAAAAATCATTTTTTTTGCTTCTTGAAAATTTCTTAAGAGATGTAGTGTCTATCTTTGATCTAAAATCCTTATCTGACACCCCTTCCATATTTAAATAATGAATATTAACTTCTTTCATATAGTTCGTGGCTGCTGATATTGTGCTATTAAAAAGAAGTATTGAAATTAGAATTAAGAATGATTTCATTATTTATACTCCATAATTTTACTTTGACAAATTATATCATTTTCTTTAAATGAACCTTCTCCATTTGAAATGTCACATAGTTTACAACCTTTTGTTTTAACTACTGAGCAAATAGAAACATATATCATATTTGTTTCATTTTCTTTATAAAATAAACTTAATATATAAGATACAGGATTAGAATTATATCTTGCATTGTCAGATACGTTTTTAAAAGCAATTTTATGAGATTCAAAAGTTTTATATTCAGTTAAGTCTTTATTATTATCTATATCAGCTGTTATTATTTTACCGTGAATAAAAGATTTTTTTAATTTATTTATATCTGAGATTACTTCATAAGTATCTAAATTTAGCTGTTCCTTCTTTATGGAATTACTACTTGCAATTAAATTAAAAGATGAGAAAAGAAGTATAAAAGCAATGTTTATTATTTTCATAATATTAAATCCTTTTTTTTTGGTATTATACCATACAATAATATTAATATTTCTATATGATATAATATTGATATTAAACTAAATTTAAGGAATTAATTATGGCAGAAGAAACTAATGAAAATATTATAGTAGGTAAGTGTAAAATGTGTGATGGAGATGTTATTGCTAAAGAAAAAATTTTTGTATGTTCTAAAGCTGACAATAAGCAAGTAAAAAAAGAGGGAACGGATGAAGATATTTGGGTTAATGAAGGATGTCAATTTAAAATATTTAGAAGTTCTTTAAAAAAACTTGGAAAGAATGAATTAACTAATGAAGAAGTTACTTCTTTATTAAATGGTGATACTGTAGAATTTGATTTAGTATCTAAAGGCGGGTCTAATTATAAGAAAAATGGAACGTTAGATCAACCAAACCAAGATGGTATATCTTGGGTTAAGATAGATTTTAAAAATAAGTAATGAAAAATATTAAATTTTTAGGATTAGTTTTATTGATAAGTATTAATATTAATGCAGCTGATCTTAATAATGAAGATAAATTTAAATTAGCAAAATCTTATGATATATCTGGTAAAAGTTATGAAGCTGGAGAATTGTATGTTGAGTTAATGACTGAGGGTTATACTAAGTCATTTGCTCCATTAGGGCTTCTTTATGTAGATGGAAAAATAGGCTCAAAAAATAATTGCTCAAAAGGTTTGTCTTTAATTTTTTCTGGTTTGGCGGAGAAGGAGTGTAATGCTTATTATGCTATGTCTTCTTTATATAAAACAGGTAGATGTGTTAATGAAAGTAAAATAGATTATATTAAATCTGGTAAATTTTCGTTGAAATATTTAGAATGTGTGAAGAAAGATAGAAAGTATTAACTTTCTTCTTTCTTAAGTAGATTTTCGGCTATTAGTAAACTTCCAATAGCATTGTAATATTCCGGATTTTTTGGAATAATTATTCTTTCTTTTAGAGCATTTGTTTTTTTAACGATAAGATCTTTACTTATATAATAAGCTCCTCCACCGACAAAATATATTTGAGGGTATTTCTTGAAAATATTTTTATATCTTTGACTTAAACTCGCCGAAATAAAAATGTTGTAACTATTAATAAACTCTTTAATTTCTTTTTCAAGAGAGTGCACTTGTCCAGAAAAAAATTCTTTATTTTTCAATATTTCTTGAGCTTCTTTTAAAGAAATTACTTCATTATATTTGTCAGCAACTAATTCTTGAATATCTTGAAGGATTTTAATAACACCTTCATTTGCTATTCCATTAGCATTTTCTCTTCTCACTTTACCATTTATAACAGTAACAACATCAACAGTTAGTAATCCTATGTCTATTATAGAATAAGTCTTGTCTTTCAAAGAATAAAAGTGATCAATAGCATACTTAGCACTAACACCTTGAGGTGTTAATGAAATTCTGTCTTTAAAATCAAATGTCTCATTATTGACTTTAAATTTAGTTACTCTCTTTAAGAAAGCATTAACATAATCTTTTTGAGCTAAAGATAGACCAATACCTAACATTTTTATATCTTTTTTATCTATTTCTAACTCATTTAATATATTCCAAATAGACAAAGGCGCAAAAGATTCATGTTCTTTATAATCTATTATATTTTTTATATTAGAAGAATCTTCCATTAGTGCAATATCACCTGTATAATAGCGCTTACCTTCGAATAGTGGCATATCATCAGCCGAATTTGGTGCATCAGCATAAGCAGATATATAAGATCCAAATTTGATCTCGTTATTCTCTCTTTTTGCCCATTTACCTAATCCATAACCATCATCAATAGCTAAAGTTATCATTAAACATCCTTTTATTTTATTTTTATTGTCTTACAATCTTCTGTTACTATTGTTTTGTAAGAAGGTATATTGTTTTTATTAGACCATTTTTTTAAAATTTCTTTATTTGGTTGAAAATTAGGAAGTAATTTATATCCTTTAAACCATCCTAACTCAGGTGAATGCACCCATCCAGCAGCAGTATAAAGATCAGCCGTAAATTTTTGACCTTTAATG
>Ga0256842_1002400_pt1 | contig 13511 bp, 13 predicted proteins | sample 4559240metaG_FD_185973 | JGI IMG/M metagenome (GOLD analysis project Ga0256842, IMG submission 185973) | Hydrothermal vent microbial communities from Guaymas Basin, Mexico - 4559-240 | ecosystem: Environmental > Aquatic > Marine > Hydrothermal vents | place: Mexico: Guaymas Basin | collected...
TTTATTTCTTTATTAGGCGTCACAAACGTTTCATTTAGGTATTTCATACCTTTTTCTATTTCGTTTTGCAATTTTTGAATTCTTTTATATGTTTCCTTATCAAGAAGTCCAAGTTCATAGCCTTTTGGTCCAAGTCTAAGTATCGCGTTGTCTTCTCTTAAAAGAAGTCTATACTCGCTTCTGCTTGTAAACATTCTATAAGGTTCATTTGTCCCTTTTGTTACCAAATCATCAATCAATACTCCTATATACGCTTCATCTCTTCTTAAAATTAAAGGCTCTTTTCCTTCTATTTTAAGTGCCGCGTTTATTCCGGCCATAATACCCTGAGCCGCCGCTTCTTCATATCCGGTGGTTCCGTTTATCTGTCCGGCAAAAAAGAGACCTTCAATCTGTTTTGTTTCAAGAGAATGTTTTAAATTTGTCGGCTGAATAAAGTCATACTCTATCGCATACCCGAATCTGACGATTTTAGCGTTTTCAAGCCCCGGAATTGAATGAATAAAATCTTCCTGAACATCCATCGGAAGAGATGTTGAAAGCCCGTTTAAATAATATTCGGTCGCTTCAATTGTTTGAGGCTCTACAAAAACATGATGTCTTTCTTTATCAGGGAATTTATTCAGTTTATCTTCAATACTTGGACAATACCTTGGGCCTATTCCCTCAATCTGACCCGTAAACAGAGGAGCTCTGTGGAAATTGCTTTTAATAATATCATGAGTCGTTTCGTTTGTATAAGTTATATAACACGGAAGCTGTTTTGGATTGAATTTGCTTTTATCCGTTCGAAAACTAAAAGGTTTAGGATTTTCATCACCCGGTTGAATTTCCATTTTTGAAAAATCAATAGTCCTTGCGTCAATTCTAGCAGTTGTTCCCGTTTTTAGTCTCTCAAGCTTAAATCCCAAATCTTCAAGGGATTTACTTATTTTTTTAGCAGGAAGTTCGTGAAATCTCCCGCCTTCAAGTTTTACGGGTCCAAAATGCATAAGACCTCTCATAAAAGTCCCGGTAGTCAATATAAGGGCTTTTGTTTTATATTCGTTTAAAAGGTTTGTCTTAACTCCGTAAACTTTTCCGTTTTTTACCAAAATTTCATCAACGATTTCCTGAGCTACGGTCAAATTCGGAGTATTTAAAATCTGTGTCCTCATCCAGATTCTGTATCTGTCCATATCTATCTGAGCCCTGCTTCCCCTAACGGCCGGACCTCTGTTTTCATTAAGTACCCTAAACTGAATTCCGGCATTATCGGTAGCAAGCGCCATAAGACCGCCAAGAGCATCTATTTCTTTTACAAGATGCCCCTTAGCAAGCCCCCCGATAGCCGGGTTACAACTAGCAGCCCCGATTTGTTCTACAAGCATCGTTAAAAGCAGGGTTTTTTTACCCATTTTCGCAGCGGCGTTTGCCGCTTCTATTCCGGCATGTCCTCCGCCTACAACTATTACGTCAAATTCTTTCATCAAACTCCTTTAATTCTTCTGCGTTTTTAATATATTTTTTAATTTCATCGACTTTATCGTTTATTTTTAAAAATTCGTCAAATTCTTTCGGTGTTGATACATTCACCATATTTTCATCAAATACATCCAAAAGAATATTGGTATTACCGATAAGCATTAAATATTTTCTTTTGTTGAATTCAAATAATACTATTTTGTTTTTGGCATCAATCGGTTTTTGAATAATCACTCCCATTGATAGTTCGCTTTTTTTCATAGGCAGTTTAGGAGCTTTTTTTCTTATAATCCATAAGATTATAGCAAGAATTATTAAAATTGCAAGCATTATAAAATATGTAAAATAATCTACCGATTTTTGAGGATTTTTAGCCAAAAGTTCTTTTACTTCATTTTTTTTATCTATGGCCGTACTTTTAATTCTAAGCCTTATTCCGTATCCTTCGGGTGTCAAATCAAATTTAGTCGTAAAATTTTCACCTTCTATTTTTACTTTTACTCCCTCTTTATACGGCTTGATTTCTATGGATTTTAAATATTCCTTTTTAAATGTTTTATATATTTCTTTATCGGATTTTATGTTTTTTAAATAAAATTCACTGTTTGAAAGTTTTATGACTTTACCGTCAAATTTAGAATCAAGAGAAAATAACACATCGGTAAATTTTTTATGCTCGAAAAAATCCACATTTATAAGATTAGCGGCAAAAAGCACCGATCCAATTAAAAACAGTAATATTTTTTTCATCAGTTTTCTTTCGTTAAGTAATAAATTAATGAGTTAGCATCTAAAACTTCATTTAATCTTATGGCAAGATTTTTTTCATATACCATAACCTCACCTTTTCCAATAATCCTTCCATTAACATACACTTCGGCACTCTCACCTGCTGGTTTTTTTAAATCGATTATGCTCCCTCTTTGTAAATTAAGTATCTCACGTATCGTCATCTCAATTCTACCAAGATCGCTTTCAAACACTACTTCCGTATCAAGAAGATGTGAATAATCGGGAATTAAGCCTTCTATTTCCTCATCGCTTAATTCATATAGCTCTTCTTTTGCCATTACCTCTCCTTATAAAGTATAAAAAACTTTATTCCTCTACTCTCCAAACAGATAAAATCGTCAAAATCAAGCCCGTGATATTCTCCTAAAAATTCGGGAGTAGATATTTCAAAATTTATATTTTGCTCTCCTGCTATAACTTTAGAATTACCTATTATTAAATTCGCTATCTCTTTTGTCATATCTTCTAAATCATAATCATCTTTATCGCCAAAAAATATTTCACTTACCAATTCTAATTTTTCTTTAGGAACGACTAAATAAATATCATAATTTTTATCCCCACTTATCGATATACGGCTTACATACCCCTTTATTTCATTACTTTTGCACTGCTTTATTTCAATTCCAAGTGTATTTGCAAAATTTTCGCAAGCTTTATATAAAATACCGTTCATTCACTTCTCCTTTGTTATAATTTTATCAAAAAAGGATTTTTTTTGATAACTGCTATTATTATCGGCATAATCGTAGGATTTTTCAGCGGTTTCTTAGGAATTGGAGGAGGAACTATACTTGTTCCGATATTATTGTTTTTAGGTTTTGATTTAAAAGAAGCTATTGGTATAAGTGTCACTCAAATGATGATGAGTTCATTTTACGGAAGTTATTTGAATTATAAAAAAGGTCTTCTTAAAATAAAAAACGGCCTCTCTTTGGCTTTAGGAGGGGCTCTTGGGGCTAGTCTAAGCGGTTTTATCGTAAAATACACACCAAAAGAAATTTTAGGCGCGATTTTCCTCACACTAGTGCTTATCGCCATAATAAGATTTTTCATAACGGTAAAAGAACCTCAACAAGAACCCCCGATTGATAACAAAAAACTATTTATTATCGGATTTTTTGTAGGAGCTATTGCTATAAGCGTAGGAGTAGGAGGTGCAATACTCATAACACCTATTTTAGTCGGATTTTTAAAATACAAACTCAAAACCACTGTAAGTCTCAGTCTTTTTTTTGTAGTTTTTTCTTCGGTATTCGGATTTATTTCACAAAGCTTAGCTGGTCATATAAATTACGTAGAAGGTTTTATTATCGGGCTTGCCAGCTTAATAGGTACATATTTCGGTATCAAACTTTATCATAAAATCGACACCAAAATACATAAAAAAATTCTTCTTCTCTGGTATATATTCATTTTCTTTGCTATGATATACAAACTTTACATCAAGGGATAAAATGGATTTAAAGCTTATTGCGGAACTTCTTATCGTATTAATAATCGGATTTAGAATATATGTTCTCAATAGATTCGATATAAAATCGGCAGCAGATAAGCTTTTTGCCCTTTATTATCTAAAAAACCATTATCCGATTTTGGGTTATATAGTGATATTTTATATACTGGAAATAATTTTAATCCAAATATTTTTTCTTAAAATTGTCGATATCGTACTCATTATTCTTTTTACGATGGAAGTATTTGTAATTTACAGGCATATTTTTATCGCATTAAAAACCGATGATAAGGAAGATTATATCGATGTAGTTATAAAAAGAATGTTTACGACATTGACTTACAGCGAATATCAGGAGATTAAAAACGAATTGTTCAAACCACAACCTGCCTGGAAATTATATCTCACAGAAATGATGGTCTTTTTCTTTGCTATCTGGTCAATAGAATTTCAATAATAAAACTTAAACTTTCCTTAAAAATATGATATAATTCGCGATTAACATAAATTTTTTTATAATTTACAACAGATTAAATGCACTCAACAAGAGTGCAAATTTCTTTACACTTCAAAAAGCTAAAAAGTGCCATCCACTTCGTTTTATGCGCACTTTTTTAAACGCTTTTTTCCGTTAAAATTTGCAATTGTTTCGCTTTGTTTAGTCTGTTGTATGTTTTAAATATCAATAATATAAAAACAGGAGTGTAAATTGGATAAAATAAAAATTATAGGAGCAAGGGAAAATAATTTAAAAAACATAAACCTTGAAATACCAAAAAACCAGCTTATTGTTTTTACTGGGCTTTCCGGAAGCGGAAAAAGTACATTGGCATTTGATACTTTATATGCAGAAGGTCAGAGAAGATATATTGAATCACTTAGTTCATACGCAAGACAGTTTTTACAGCGCACAGGAAAACCCGAAGTCGATAAAATAGAAGGACTCACTCCCGCAATTGCAATAGACCAAAAAACAACATCAAAAAATCCGCGCTCAACCGTAGGAACAGTTACGGAAATATACGATTATTTAAGACTTCTGTATGCCAGAATAGGTATCCAGCACTGTCACTTATGCGGAAAAGAAATTACCCAAATGACTCCGCAAGATATTATTAATGAAGTACTTAAACTGCCAGAAGGCGCAAAAGTAATTATTTACGCTCCGCTGATTAAGGAAAAAAAGGGAGAATTTCAAGATTTACTTGAGAAACTAAGAAAAGAAGGAATAATCAGAGCGTATATTGACGGAGTGATAGTCAGACTTGATGAAGAAATTGAACTTAAAAAAACAAAAAAACATACTATAAAAGCTGTAATAGACAGAGTGGTAATAAAAGAAGAAAACAAAACCCGTATAGCAGAAGCGGTTGAAAAAGCCCTTAATAAAAGTTTCGGGGAAGTGGAAATAGAAATACTTAATGCAAAAGAACTCGGACTTGAAAAGGATTTTATACATTTTAGCGAACATATGGCGTGTTTTGATTGTAAAGTAAGCTTTGAAGAACTTGAACCCCTTGCTTTTTCATTCAACTCTCCAAAAGGTGCGTGTCCTAAATGTGACGGGCTTGGTGTGACTTATACGCTTGATATTGAAAAAGTTATTAAAGATAAACCTTTAAATAAAGGTGCTATTCCACTTGTCTGGGGATTTAATAAAAAATATTATCAGGAGTTTTTTAAAGCCCTCTGTCGTGAGCTTGATATAGATATGAATAAAAGCTTTTATGAGCTTGACGAATACCAAAAAAAGATAATATTAAACGGCACGGCTTATGAAATAGAATTTACATACGGTAAACACAAAATCTCAAAAAGATGGCCGGGTCTTAGACAAATCGCACTTGATTTATATAAAGATGAAGATATGAGCGAAATTATGAGTGAGAGTGTGTGTCCTTCTTGTAAAGGATTCAGACTAAAACCTGAAAGCCTTGCGGTAAAAGTGGCAGGAAAAACAATTTCTGAAATTATTTCTATGCCTATAAGCGAGGCGTATGAGTTTTTTAAAGACGAAAAAAATTTCTCTCACTTAAGTAATCAGGAAAAAAGAATAGCCGAGCCTATTTTAAAAGAGATACGTGAGAGACTGTTTTTCTTAGTAGATGTGGGGCTTGGATATCTCACACTTCACAGAGACGCCAGAACGATAAGCGGGGGTGAGAGCCAGAGAATCAGAATTGCAAGTCAAATCGGAAGCGGTCTTACTGGTGTTATGTATGTTTTGGATGAGCCGAGCATCGGACTTCACGAAAGAGATACGCTAAAACTTATTAACACTCTTAAAAATTTAAAAAACAAAGGAAACACCGTAATAGTTGTAGAACACGACAGAGAAACTATACTAAACGCGGACCACATAGTAGATATAGGTCCTGGGGCAGGAAAATACGGCGGAGAAGTCGTATTTAGCGGAAATGTAGATGAGCTTATGAAAAGCGACACTCAAACGGCTAAATATTTAAGATACGAAAAAGATATAAATTATCAAAAAAACCGCCCTCAAAAAGAGTGGATAGAGATAAAAAACGTAAACATTCACAATATTAAAAACCTAAACGTAAAAATCCCTTTAAGAAACCTTGTATGCGTAACTGGTGTAAGCGGTAGCGGAAAAAGCAGTCTTATTTTACAAACACTTCTGCCGGTTGCCAGAGAAATTTTAAACCACGCCCATAAAATTCAAAAAGTAAAAGGCGTGGAAATCACGGGACTAAAACAGCTCGATAAAGTAATATATCTTGACCAAAGCCCAATTGGCAGAACTCCAAGAAGTAACCCGGCAACTTATACGGGAGTATTTGATGATATAAGAGCGCTTTTTGCATCAACCCCGGAAGCTCAGCTTAGAGGGTATACCCCGGGACGCTTTAGTTTTAACGTAAAGGGCGGAAGATGTGAAGTGTGTAAGGGTGAGGGACAGATAAAAATAGAAATGCATTTTCTTCCTGATGTAATGGTAACGTGTGAAGCTTGCGGAGGAAAAAGATACAACGAACAGACGCTTGAAATTAAATACAGAGGAAAATCAATAGCCGATGTACTTGAAATGAGCGTGGATGAAGCGTATGAGTTTTTTGAAAAAATACCAAAAATCAAACAAAAACTTCAAACCCTAAAAGACGTGGGACTTGGATATATAACTCTTGGACAAAATGCCGTAACTTTAAGCGGTGGGGAAGCTCAAAGAATTAAACTTGCAAAAGAGCTAAGCCGTAGAGACACCGGAAATACGCTTTATATTTTGGACGAACCTACAACGGGCCTTCATTTCAAAGACATTGACAATCTTATGAAAGTATTACAACATCTGGTAGATTTGGGAAACAGCGTTATAGTTATTGAACATAATCTTGATTTTATCAAAAACGCAGACTACATCATCGATATGGGACCTGAAGGCGGCAGTGGCGGCGGTAAGGTAATAGCAACAGGTAGCGTAAAAGAGATAATTGAAAAATATAAAGACATAAGCTATACGGCAAGGTATTTGGCAAAAGAGATGGAGAGAACAAAAAAATAACTCTCCATGCTCATAGCATTAAATATTTTATAAAAAAGAAGTTTTTAAAATCACTTTTATAATTACTTTTATAATTTAAAAGTTTTTATTTCAATTAATTTCAATATACTATATTGTCTCTTAGTAAAAAAAAACTTTATAGTTTCTGATAAAATCAGAGTGTCAGTCACAATATAAATTAAAAAGAAAAAAAGAAGAATTAAAGAGTAAGGTCTAAAATTCTTCCTGTTCTTTCGATATCTTCTTTTGAAGGTTTTCTTTGAGCTCCCAATTCTTTAAGAACTCTTGCAATAATTAACATTAAAGCCCCGATATATTCTGGTAATTTAGCTTCAAGCTCTGCACTGATCGGGTATTTTAGTGGTGGTATTTGTTCTAAGAATTGTAGTACATCTTGAATATCCACTTCTTCTTCAAGTTCTTTAAACTGTCTTAAAGACTCTTCAAAACCTTTTGTCACAGGCATATCCGGTTCCATAATTACATCTCTTCCGTTGTATCCTGCTTTTTCTACAGCTACAAGTAACATATCATGAAATTTTTTCTCAATGATATCAATAATTTCATCTGCTTTTGATTTATCTAAATCAATTCCTGCCGCTTTTCTAAATACAGCCTCTAATTTTTTAAATCCAACTACTCTTGGCATTTCCTCTCCTTAATTTTAATTTTGATTTATATAATTATAACTTAAATTCAAACATTTTGTCAATAAATATGAGTCTAAAAAACTCAAGAATTAAAAATGATAACCTATTCCTCCATAGAATCCACTGTCATAGTTATGATTAAAGCTTATGTTTCTATAACCTACAAAAATTTCTCCGTTTTCTATAGGTTGAATACCTGTTTGAATATCAACTTTACTAAATCTGTCAGCATCATCAAAACTTAAAATTTTAGGTGCATATTCAAACTCCCCTCTTACGAATACCGGATAATCAAGATTGGGAATGTATCCAAAAGCTCCAATACCCACAGGTACTGCTGTATTGTCCTTTGTATGTACCAAATCCAATAACAGGGAAAATTTAATATTTTCCATATTGACTCCGATTAAATTTCCTTCCCCTTTTACACCTACGGAATAAAAATTATATTTATTATCTTCATCATTGTACAAAAACATACCTCTTGCGTATATATTGTTCTCAGTAATTTGAGCTTGGGCACTTACAGCCAACGTATCATTTGTTATTTGTAATCCTGCATAATTTTCAGCAAAAGCCATTATAGCTAAAGCGGCAACGCTTAATATTTTTTTCATTTAGCCTCCTTATAGCTTCCGTAATTTAAGTACTTTTCAAACCTTCTTTGAAGTAATTCTTCTTTTGATAAGTTTTTAAGCTCATTAATTTGTGTTAAAAAATATTTTTTTATATTTTCCGCCGTCGTATCATAATCCCTATGCGCACCCATAATCGGCTCTTCAATAATATCATCAATGAGTCCTAATTCTTTTAGCTCTTCTGCTGAAATTTTAAGGGCTTTAGTAGCAGTTTCGACTTTTGAATTATCTCCCCATAAAATAGCTGCGCACCCTTCCGGAGATATTACACTAAATACAGAGTACTTCAGCATTGCTAATTTATCGGCAACGCCTATAGCCAAAGCACCGCCGCTTCCACCTTCTCCTATTACCACTGAAACCGTCGGGGTTTTGATTCTTGAAAGTTCGAAAAGATTTCTTGCTATTGCTTCGCTTTGTCCTCTCTCCTCAGCTCCTATTCCCGGAAAGGCCCCGGGAGTATCTACCAAAAACAAAATAGGCAAATTAAATTTTTCAGCTAATTTAGCTATTCTCAGAGCTTTTCTATATCCCTCAGGATGAGGCATACCGAAGTTTCTTTTAATTTTTTCTTTGGTATTTCTTCCTTTTTCTTCACCTATTACCACACATTTTTCGTCATCTATTTTACCTATAAAACAGACTATAGATTCATCATCTCTGAATTCTCTGTCTCCGTGAAGTTCATATTTTTCATCCATTATTCTTTCTATAATGTCTATAGCATGAGGTCTGTCGGGATGTCTGGCAAGTTGAAGTTTTTGGAAGGGGGTTAAATTTTTAAAAGTTTTTTCAACCTCTTTTTTTAATTCTTTTTCAAGAGTTTCCACAGCATGAACATCGCCTTTGATCTTGGCGACGTCTATTTGCTCTTGGATTTCTTGTAATTTTTTTTCAAAGTCGAGTACTGCCAATTTAAACCTTTATTATTTTACTTTTTTAAAAATCACAACTCCGTTTGTTCCGCCAAATCCGAATGAATTTGACATAGCTACGTTAATTTCAGCTTCTCTTGCTTTATTTGGTACATAATCCAAATCACATTCAGGATCAGGTTCTTCGTAGTTAATAGTAGGAGGCATAATATTTTTATCCATAGCCATTAAAGTAATAACCGCTTCAATAGTTCCAGCAGCTCCTAAACAATGTCCTGTAGCACCTTTAGTAGAACTAACAGGAGGGCAGTTTTCTTTTCCGCCAAAAAGTTTTTTAATTGCCATAGTTTCATACATATCATTATATTTTGTTGAAGTTCCATGTGCGTTTATATAATCTATTTTCGGGCGTCCAGCCATTTCATAAGCCATTTTCATAGCTCTGTAAGCTCCCTCTCCTCCTGGAGCCGGAGTAGTAATATGATTAGCATCACCGCTTTCACCCACACCTATAATTTCACCGTAAATTTTAGCGCCTCTATTTACAGCATCTTCATATTTTTCAAGAATTAAACAAGCACCACCTTCTCCCATAACAAATCCGTCTCTTTTGGCATCAAAAGGTCTGCTGGCATGTTTAGGGTCGTCATTTCTGGTAGAAAGGGCTTTCATAGCGGAAAATCCGCCTACTCCCACAGGACAAATACATGCTTCTCCCGCTACCACCATCATTTTATCGGCCATTCCGGCTTTTATTGTTTTGTATGCTTCCGTAATTGCATGAGTTCCTGCAGCACATGCGGTAACACTTGCAAGGTTTGGTCCTTTTAGACCGTATTCGATAGAAGTAAATCCTCCGAGCATATTAACAAGAGCACTTGGAATTAAAAACGGAGATATTCTTCTTGGCCCTCTTGTTTCTACAATAACACTTGCTTTTTCTATTACAGGAAGTCCACCGATACCACTTGCGGCACTTATTCCGAATCTATCACCGTTATAATCCGTAAGACCGCTGTCATTCATCGCCTCTTTTGCCGCGGCAAGACCTAATTGAATAAATCTATCCGCTTTTTTTACCTCTTTGGGGTCCATAACAGTTTTAGGGTCAAATCCTTTTACCTCTCCGGCGATTTGAGAAGCAAAGCCTTCAGGGTCAAAATGAGTAATTTTATCGATTCCCGTCTCACCGGCGATTATATTATTAAAACTTTCATCTTTATTTAATCCAACTGCATTTATCATACCAATACCCGTTATAACAACTCTCATTTTCTTCCTTTAGTGTAGTATGTAGTAGGTAGAATGTAGGGAATCTACTTTATAAACTCCCCACCAACTACTCACTAAATACTACACTGCCCAAAAGGCAGCAAAATTATTTTTTGTTTTTTTCTATGTAATCAACTACATCTTGAACTGTTTTAATATTTTCAGCTTCGCTATCAGGAATTTCGATTTCGAATTTTTCTTCAAGAGCCATAATTAATTCAACAACGTCTAAACTGTCAGCACCTAAATCTTCTACGAATCTTGATTCCGGCTTTACTTCATCTTCATTTACATTTAATTGTTCTACGATTACTTCTTTTACTTGTTCGAAAGTATTTGCCATATTTTCTCCTTTAATTTTTTATTTCAGCATTTTATCAAAAAAATCTCATCATTTACAAATTACATATACATTCCACCGTTTACCTTAAGTGTTTCGCCGGTAATGTAACTTGCTTCATCACTTAATAAAAACGCTACGGCATTGGCAACCTCAACAGGATTCGCCAATCTTTTTAAAGGAATTTTATTCAAAAGTTCCGCTTTTATTTTCTCAGGAAGCTCTTTTGTCATATCCGTATCTATAAATCCAGGAGTTACGCTATTGAATCTTATGTTTCTCGCCGCGCCTTCAAGTGCGAATGTTTTAGTCATGGCAATTACCCCGCCTTTACTTGCCACATAATTAGCCTGTCCTATATTTCCGGTCTCTCCTACGATACTCGCTACGTTTACCACGCTTCCGAATCTTTTTTTACTCATAACTTTTAAAGCTTCCCTACAACCTATAAAAGTCGAAGTAAGATTTGCGTCTATTACTTTTCTAAAATCTTCAACACTCATTCTCATGGCGAGTTTGTCATTTGTAATTCCCGCATTATTTACAAGATAACTAAGCTCCCCGTCACTATCTACAATAGTTTTAATAGCATCGACAAAAGCAGCTTCATCACTAACATCAAAACCGATTACCGCCGCTTCACCACCGTTTGCTTCTATTTCTTCTTTTAATTTATCCGCAAGCTCGGCATTACTTCTGTAATTAATCCATACTTTTACACCGTTTTTTGCCAAAACTCTTGCTATTTCAGCTCCAATTCCTCTGCTTGCACCAGTAATTAAAGCATTTTTACCTCTAAAAGTCATAATAAGTCCTTTTTTTGTTAAAATTTTACCTAAAAAAGGTGACATTGTGCTATATTATTTATCGGAGATTGGATTTCACTTTTTTCATTATATCTCGGTTAGAACGATTATTGCTTTTTTCTTTTCATTTTTCCTGACCCTTTATTTAATGCCTAAATTTATAAAATGGGCAAAATCAAAAAAAGCAACCCAGCCTATTTTAGAATACACACCAGAAAATCACAAAGAAAAAAAAGACACTCCTACGATGGGAGGAGTAATTTTTATAAGTGCGGCTATAATTTCAACTCTTTTGAGTGCAAAATGGAATTTATTTATTTTACTTGCTGTTGGAATTACTTTTTCTTTTATGCTGATAGGAATAATAGACGATTACGGAAAAATCGTCAAAAAAAACAACAAAGAGGGCTTAAGCGCAAAAGCGAAATTCATACTACAGAGCATAGTCGCATTAGGGGTGACGCTGATATTATATTTGGTGGGATTTGATACGGATTTTTATATTCCGTTCTACAAATATCCTCTTTTCGAAATGGGACTGTTCGCCTTATTTTTTTGGACCTTTGTAATAGTGGGTATGAGTAATGCCGTAAATTTAACAGACGGGCTTGACGGACTCGCTGCAATCCCAAGTGTTTTTTCATTACTCACTCTGATGATTTTTTCTTATTTGATGGGAAATGCCATTTTCAGCAAATATCTTTTTTTACCGTTTGAGTATGGAATCGGTGAGATGAGTATTTTTGCGGCGTCTATGATAGGCGCAATACTCGGATTTTTATGGTACAACGCAAAACCGGCACAAATTTTCATGGGAGACAGCGGGAGTCTTAGTATAGGTGCGGCAATAGCATATATGGCGATTCTTACAAAAACCGAAATACTTTTATTATTCATAGGTTTCGTATTTATAATGGAAACGTTTTCAGTTATTTTACAAGTGGGAAGTTTTAAAACAAGAGGTAAAAGAATTTTTAAAATGGCCCCGATTCACCATCATTTTGAAATATTAGGTTGGAGTGAGACTCAAATTACGATAAGATTTTGGATTATCGCTTTGATTGCAAATATAATAGCAATATTAAGTATAAAAATCAGATAGGAGAATTTATGGAAGAAAGAATAGAAAACGAAAAACTAAAAGCCGAGCTTAAAATATTTAAAATAAAAGCCCTGAAAGAAAAAGTCGTTCTTTTTGGAGTTGTTTTATTAATAATAGCAGAAGCTCTTTTTTTACTGAGTTTTTTTAAAAGCAGTTTCGGGCTTAAAAAACCGGTAAACAAGCCATATGTGGCTGTAATAAACATTAATAAAACAATAACGGTAGAATATATAGATAAACTAACAAAAAAAATGAATGCTCTTTTAAAAGACAAAAACTGTAAAGAATATTTGCTTATTTTTAACACTCCGGGAGGAAGCCCGAGTGCGAGCGACGAATTTAACGCATATTTAAAATATATCAATAAGAAAAAAAGAGTAAACGTTTATGTAGAGAGCATGGCGGCAAGCGGAGGATATTACATAATAAGCGCCATTAAACCGATTATTGCCAATAAAAATGCAGTGGTGGGAAGTATCGGAGTTATTATGCCGCATTTCGTAATTAAAAAACTTGCCGATAAAATCGGTATAGAAGAGGACTCTTTAGCTATCGGAAAATACAAACAACCCGTATCCTGGTTTAGGAAATTT
>Ga0256842_1002401_pt1 | contig 13506 bp, 11 predicted proteins | sample 4559240metaG_FD_185973 | JGI IMG/M metagenome (GOLD analysis project Ga0256842, IMG submission 185973) | Hydrothermal vent microbial communities from Guaymas Basin, Mexico - 4559-240 | ecosystem: Environmental > Aquatic > Marine > Hydrothermal vents | place: Mexico: Guaymas Basin | collected...
TATGATGCTTCATGTGGGGGAAGACCCTACAAGAGAGGGGCTTCTTGATACTCCTAAGAGAGTTAGAAAAGCTTATGAGTTTATCTATGGTGGTTATAAAGAGAATCCAAAAGAGATTCTAGAAAAAGCACTTTTTACAAGCTCTAATGATGAGATGGTTTTGGTTCGTGATATAGAATTTTACTCAACTTGTGAGCATCATCTTTTACCTATTATTGGGCGTGTTCATGTTGCTTACATCCCTGATGGGAAAGTTGTTGGACTCTCTAAGATTCCTCGTGTAGTAAATGTTTTTGCTCGTCGTATGCAGATTCAAGAGCAACTGACAGAGCAGATTGCAGATTCTATAATGGACACTATTCAACCAAAGGGTGTAGCAGTTGTGGTTCAGGCTCGTCATATGTGCATGGAGATGAGAGGTGTTGAAAAGATTAATTCTACTACAACATCTTCTGCTCTTCGTGGACTATTTAAAAAAGATGAAAAAACAAGAAGTGAGTTTTTCTCTTTAATCAACTCCCCATCTGGCACTCGCTACTAGAGTCGCCAGCATATGCCTTTTAAATCTCTCAAAGAAAAATTAGCTAAGACAAATCACTCTATCCATTTTGGAGAAGTTGTTAAAATCAATGCTACGGTTATAACTGCTACTGGTTTAAAAGTTAGTATTAGTGATATGGTGAGAATTGTATCAAATGATACAGCTCAAGAGACTATGGGGATGGTAACTGAGATAGATGGTAAAACTTTTTTTATAACACCATTTAGTTTTGTTGAGGGATTTTGTTCTGGGGATAAGGTTTATCTTGATCAAGCTGGTATGAATATACCAGTAGGTGATGCTCTTTTAGGTCGTGTAGTTGATCCATTTATGAGACCCATAGATGGAAAGGGGGATATAATAAGCTCCAAAACATCACCAATTATAAAAAAACCTATTCCAGCTATGAAAAGAGGGATGATAGATAAAATTTTTAGTGTTGGGGTAAAGAGTATAGATGGACTTCTTACTTGTGGAAAGGGTCAAAAACTTGGAATCTTTGCTGGTTCTGGAGTTGGTAAATCTACACTTATGGGGATGATAGTTCGTGGTGCTGATGCTCCTATAAAAGTTGTGGCACTGATAGGGGAGAGGGGTCGTGAGGTTCCTGAATTTATAGAAAAGAATCTTGGTGGAAATCTTGAAAACACTGTAATTGTAGTAGCTACAAGTGATGATTCTCCACTTATGAGAAAGTATGGAGCATTTTCGGCTATGAGTGTTGCAGAGCATTTTAAAGATAAGGGTCTTGATGTTCTTTTTATTATGGATTCTGTGACTAGATTTGCTATGGCTCAAAGGGAGATTGGTTTAGCATTAGGTGAGCCACCAACATCAAAAGGCTATCCACCATCTTCACTTACACTTTTACCACAACTTATGGAGAGAGCAGGAAAAGAGGAGGGGAAAGGTTCTATAACAGCCTTTTTTACTGTTCTTATAGAGGGTGATGATATGAGTGATCCTATCGCCGATCAGTCTCGTTCTATTTTAGATGGGCATATTGTACTCTCTCGTGAATTGACTGACTTTGGAATCTATCCCCCTGTGCATGTATTAAACTCTGCTTCTCGTGTAATGAATGATATTATTACCCCTGAGCATATAAAAGCAGTTGTGAAATTTAGAAGGTTGTATACTCTTTTAAAAGAGAATGAGGTTCTTATAAGAATCGGAGCATATACAAAAGGTTCAGATAGAGAGTTAGATGAAGCTATAAATAAAAAAGAATCGATGGAGAAATTTTTATCTCAAGATTCCAATACTCAAAACCCTTTTGCAGATACATCTGATGAGATCATTAAACTGATGTCTTGAGTAAAAGCTATTTTTATTTTAGAGCTTATTTCAAAATCTTTTATAATCTCTTTTATCTCACTTGTATAAGCAAACATATCTATGTAGATATAGATTAAATTTTCACTCTCTTTATATTTTCTTTGAGATATTAAACTATCTATTTTTGTACACATTGCTATTTTTATGAGTGTTGTGATAATTTTATCTCTTGTTTTTAAATATAGTAATTCACCGAGTTGGTTTTTTATCCCATTTATATCACCATCAAAGGCAAATAATTCACAATTTTTAATTAGCTTTTTCCAATGAGATTCTAATAGTTTTGCAATCTCTAAAGATTTAAGATATTCAAATATATCTATGAGTTGATAGCAATGTTTAAAATCATTGTTTTTATAAGATTCTTGAAATTCATAAATGATTCTTGATTTTAATTTAAGTTCAGAGATTCTTATATCGAGAAATTTAACACCTTTTACTTTTAATATATTTTTATTAAAAGATTCTAAATCACCTATTTTCAGTAACTTATTTAGTAAAATCATAGTCTCTTCTAAATTAGAAATATACATAGTATATGTTGATATATTTTTAAAATTTATATGTTTTTGTACTAAGGATTCTATTTTTATATGTTCTGAGTTCTTTATATATTTTAAAAAAGAGATGAAATCTTCATTATTATATAAAATAGATTTTAGAAAATCTTTTTTATCTCTAATTGTGATAAATGGATTTAGAATCTTATATGCTAAATCTTTTTCCCCTTTTAACATATACTTTTGAGCTTTTAAACAGCATTCATTATAATGAACTTGTATATTTTTATATTCGATAGTTTCTTGTAAAGGTTTATATTTCAAACTCATCGCATAACAAACAGCGTATTTATTTTCAGAAAATAGTTCTTTGAATCTAGTATAGTTTTTAAAAGAGAGGAACAATAACTCTATTTCATCTTTTTTTGATTTTAATTTTTTAAATAGATATAAATATTTTAAGGCTAATTTTCTTTTTCCATCAATTAAAGTATTTAGTGCAAGTGTATATTGCTCTTTATACAAATCATTTACTAAAGTAGATTCTTTAGAATCTGATAGCATTGGAAAACTTTCTAATAGTTTTAGAGTTTCATATAGTTTATTATGAAGTATATTTTTTTTTAGTTCATGTATTGTTGCTATTTTAAATATCTCTATTTTATTATTTTCTAAGTGAATAATTAAAGTTGAATTATAGATAATAGAGATTCTTGAGATTTTTGATTTACAGGTAATATATTTAGTTTTTATAACTTTAGAGTTCTTTAAATCTATTAAACTTAAATAATTTGTAGATGAAACAATAAGAGCATAGGCTCTATTTTTCATAGGTAATATTTGTTTAATTCCATAGATGCCTAAATTTATCTTTTTCGTTGTTGAAGAATCATCTAAGCTATTAATAAAGATAGAACCATCAATATGAATACTAACTATATGATTCTCATCTGCAAAGTATAGAGAAATTATTTTATAGGTGCTATTTGTAATTAATTCTTTAATTATATGGCTTGTTAGATTTACTATAATTAATTTACCATTATTAGAGGAACAAGCAAGAAAATTATTGTTAGTGGCTAAGGAACTTACACCACTATTATGAAACTTATATAGTTTTGAATATATAAGTTTTTTATCATATAAGTATTGATAGATATTCCCATTCTCTGTTCCAATAATTAAATATCTTGATGATTCATCAAAACAGATAGAGGATACTTTTTCTTTTATTTTTATAGTATTTATAGTTTTATTACTTGGGATATGAAAGATATATATGTATTCTTGATTTAGATAACAAAAGAGTTTATTATCATCACTTAATATAGTTTTATACAAGATTAATCAGTTTAGTTTTCATATATTATTATAGTTAAAAAAGTGTAAAAAGATGAAATGTGTAGCAGGATTTGATTTAAAAAAGAGGTTTGGTTACCTAAAAAGGTAACCAAAGTTTAACTAGCAAGAAGGAACGTTACCACTATCACTTGCATACTCTTTAGCAAAATCAAAATAATGCTCAAGATATTTAGCTTTAATAGCTTTATCTTTTACTGAAGGACAAATAGTTTTAATCTCGTCAGCTAGTTTACCAGCTTCGTTGATTTCACTCCACTCATCTTGAGTATGTTTACTAGCAAATGCAGCACCTGTCATACCACAAGCAGATTTTAATTTCTTAGTATAAAGTTTTTGACCTTTTGCAGTGTCAGCACTTGCAGTTGTTGTACCTAAAGCTAATAGTAATGAAACACCTAGTGCTATTTTTACAATTTTGTTCATGTGAATTCTCCTTATGAATTAGAGTATTTTATCTTATTAAGAATAAAACTAATATTTATTATCAAACTAATTTATGTTATTAATAAATTGTGTAACCATTACTTTGTGAATCTTTTGTGTAAATAGCTTGCCATATCTTTAGCAGAGTACTTCATCCCTTTTTTCAAAATCTCTCCTCTGTTATGTTCCATAATAATATGACCCTCATCTTTTTCTATTTCAACTAGAGAATCATAAATCTCTTCTTGACTTTGACCTATCATTGTTGGTGTAAGTTTATCAGTGTTTCCTGAGCCATCTGTACTATGACATTCTATACACATATTATTGTATATCTCATCCATAGTATATTTCTCATTTGCACTTAGACTGAGTGATGTTAAAAGTGAAAGAAGTAGGATTGTAGAAGTATTTTTCATAAAGTTCTCCATATGTTTTTGTAATTATAACAAAAAATATGGAGAGTTTTTAAGAGAAACCTATCTAGTAGATAGGTTTAGTGATGATCCTCATCAAGGTTGAATGCTTTTGTACCAACATAATACATAAGGATACATAGACCAACCCCACCAAGACTAATAAACATCTCAGTAGATGATGGAAAGTAATGAACCCATGTTGGAGCTAATTGATACTCAGTTGTTTTTAACATCTGAAGAGGTTTTAGTTGTGTATCGTGTACAAGATTATATCTCATAAAGAAGATACCAACCATACCTACCATTGATGCCCAAAACATAAGAACTGGACTTTTACCAAAATCTTTAAGGATAACAAGTAAAGGTATAACCATAGCTAAAAGAACTTCTAATCGGAAAGTTATACTTCCTAAGATATGAAGTGAAACATCAGCTTTATTTGGAACTCCACCATATATATCTGTTAACATTTTCCAAGTTACAAAGAAGATTAGAATTGAGATTAAAAGACCTTGAATCTTTGCAAGTCCCTCTAACATTTTTTTCACTTCAGCTGGAAAATCTAGTTTATATCTGAAACCCATAATGATATATGCTAAATATACACCCGTAATAAATGCTGTTAAAATAAAGTAAGTTGGATAGAAAACACCTTGTGAAATCTCACGAGCATTTAAAAAACCAAATACTGAACCAAGATTTGAGTGAGCAGCAAGACCAACTAAAAGCCCTGTAAGACCAAAAATCTTAGCTTTTTTCATATCATTATTTAGTAAAAAGTAAAACTCAATAATCATAAATGTTAGGTAAAGACCATAAAGTGTACCCATCCACCAGATAGCAGAAGTTAAACCTGGGCTTAATACATTGTATATAAGCATAGTTACAGGGTGACCAATCTCAAAAATAATTACTGCAAAACCAGAAAGAATTGTTACGATTGAGCCAAAAATAGCTCTCTTAGAGATAAGCATATAATCTTTGAAACCAAATACATCACCTAACGAACCGATGATACATAAACCAGTTGAACTTACAACAAAGAAGATATATACTGCAAGTAATAATCCCCATGGATGTTCTTTTGTTACTGCATAAGCATGGTGACCATGTATTAAAAATGTAGCAACACCCACAACAAAAACAGCAAGTAAAGCTATTGTAACAACAGCTAAAAGCATATTTGTAAGAGTTTTTTCAAAACCAAGAAGCGATTTAATAGAAAAATCTTCTCTAAATGGAATATTTATAGGACCTATTTTCATCTTTACTCCTTATGTTAGGTAAAATAGTTTTGGATTAGTACCAAGATGAGATTTTAGAGAAAAATGATCTCTAACTCTTAACAATTCACTAATTTCACTTTCTGGATCATCAAGATCACCAAATGTTCTTACTTTAGTAGGACAAGTATTTTGACAAGCAGTAGTTGTTTCACCACGAGCAAGTCTAGTATCTGCACAAAAAGTACATTTATCTACTGTCATAGTTCTGTCATCAATATATCTTGCATCGTAAGGACAAGCATTCATACAGTAAGTACATAAAATACATTTTTCTGCATCTACTCTTACAATCCCATTATCATCTGTAAATGTTGCTTGTGTAGGACATACATCCTCACAAGGAGCATCATCACAATGTTGACATTGTGATGGTTGAAAAGCATTTGAAGTAAGATCAAGCAAAGGGTACTGACCCTCTAATTCTCCTGTTCCTACCCAGATTCTGTGCTTATCAGCACCCATTAAAACACCGTTTTCCTCTTTACATGCTACTTCACATGCTTTACAATTGATACAACTTTTGTAATCAAGTGCCATTCCATATCTAGCCATAAATTACACCTTTCTTATTTCAACATTAGTTTCGTGCATAGCAGCTGCACCATAAACAGGTTCAATATGGTCTTCGATAATTTTGTTATCGTTACCACCATTTTTATAAGCCCATGTTAACTCTTCACTCTCTTCACCAAAACCGTGGATAAAGAAAACTTGATCAGGAGCAATTTTTTCTGTTGGGTATGCTTTTAATTGTGTTGAACCGATACTTGAACTTACTTCAATCATATCAGCGAACTTAATCCCTTTTTCTGCTGCAACTCTTTTGTTAATCCAAATAAAGTTTTCAGGCATAAGGTCTCTAAGCATAGCATTGTTAGATGTTCCACTTTGAGTAAATTGAGCATGACGACCAGTTAGAAGTTTAAACTTACCTTTTGGTACATTAAACTCATATTCATCTCTCCAAACTGGCATAGGGTCGATTCCTTTTTTAGCAAAAGAAGCGATTACACATTCGATTTTTCCAGATGCAGTTTTTGGCTTACCATCTCTAACAGAATAGTATTTTTTCTTCTCAGGATAGTATTGAAATTTATTTAAAGCTAACTGTTTATAATATTCATCTTGTTTTGGATAGAAAACACCATCATGATGAAGTTTTTCAGCAGCACCGATATACATAGCAACTGCATGATGATTTAACTCCTCTTGAGTATGTAAGAAAGGTAAAGTTAAATCAAATTCAGCATAAGTTTCCTCTTCTCCATCATCTTCAATAGCATCTTGAATCTCTTCATCAAATTTCTTAGATATTTCAAATAGAGGTTTAGAGATTTTAGTTGTTAAACCTTTCATAATCTCCATAACTGGCTTAGTTTCAAACATTGGATCAATTACTTTATTTCTAACAGCAAAAGATGGTTCAACACCACCAAAAGTTTTAACTGGGTCAGTTCTCTCTAGGTAAGTACACTCTGGAAGTACAACATCAGCATACATTACAGTATCACTAGGCATTGTATCGATAGTAACAACAAGTTCCATTTTTTTAAGCATCTCAGCAGTTTTAGCAGAGTTTGGCATATTCATCATTGGATTGTGCTTGTAACAGAACATCCCTCTAACTTTATATGGCATTTTACCTTCTAAGAAACGGTTTCTCCAACCAATCCATGAACCACCACCAGAAACAACAGCACAATCATCATAACCTTGATGACCCTCTTTATCTGTTCTTTTTATAACGGCTCTAGCTTGAGCTTTTTCATATAATGGTGCAAGACCCTCATGTGGTTTAAGTGCTAATTTAGAACCAAAGATTAATCCACCCTCAGTATCGATTCCACCATGAATTGCTTGAAAAATTGCCATAGCACGACGAAGTTGGAAATCACTTTTAGCAAAAGTAGATCTTCTTCCTGGGTAGTAAACAGCTTTTGGAGCAGCAGCTGCAAACTCTCTAGCAATAGTATAAATATCTTTTGCTTTGATTCCAGTGATAGGTTCAGCCCACTCTGGAGTGTATTTATTTTCAATTACACTATTTCTATACTCGTCATAACCATTGAAATATTTAGAGATATATTCATTATCTTGTAAATCTTCAGTAAATGTTACATAAGTAAGAGCAAGTACAAATGCTAAGTCAGTACCTGGTTTGATGGCTAACCATTTATCAGATTTTGCAGCAGTATTTGTTAATCTTGGATCAACACAAATTAATTTCGCACCACGACCCTTAGTTCTTTTAAATATATCCATAGTATCAGGAGTAACGATAGCTTCAGCTCTATTTGCTCCAGCCATAATGATATATTCTGCATTTTCAAGGTCAGCTTGTGGGTAAGTACCCATTGTTACACCATAACCTGATGCTACTGTTTGAAGACAAATAGAAGCATGATTTAACCAGTTAGCAGAACCAAATGCTTGATAAAATTGCTTGAATGTGTGTTCAGCCATCCCCTCACCAGCACAAAATAGCATAGATGAACGGTTATCTTCTTCCTCTTCTAAAATCTTAGCAAGACCAGGAAATTTATCAGTACCATTAAGAATTGCATTATATGCTTCATCCCAAGTAACTCTTTTAAATTTACCCTCACCTTTTTCACCGATTCTAATCATAGGATATTTTAATCTATCAGGATCATACAGTGCTTGAATACCAGCATTTCCTCTAGCACATAACATATTTTTAGATTTTGGAAATAATGGATTAGGGTTTAGTTTTGTAACAACCCCATCTTCAACTCTTGCTAATGCAGCACATTTATTAACACACATCTCACAAAGTGTAGCCACATCGTGACTTTTACCAGTTCCTGTTTTAGTGTTATGAAATGAAACCGCACCCGGTTTTATATTACTACTACTATGTTCATTTGATAAAAGATTTGTAGCTGCTGTTGCACCAACAACACTCATAGCTACTGTTCCTTGAAGAAACTTCCTTCTTGAAATCTCTACTCCCATAAGCAATACCTCCTAGTTATTTTCTAAAATAATCTCTAGTAAGCTTAATTATTACTTACAAAAGAATTATAGATAAGAACATTGTAGTTTAATTTATCTTATAAATAACTTTAGCAAATCATATTTATAAGCATAGATTATATTGTTTAATAAGAGAGGTTTATCTTGGTATTTTTATATCAATATCTTCAATAATACCTTTTTCAAAATTTTTATGACAAGCAAAACAGTTTGCTTTCCTCTTTACTTTTTTAGATTTGAAGAGTTCTCTCGGAATATCAGCATGAGTGTCTTTCCAATATTTAATTTTTGTGATAGATTTTCTACCTCTTGCTCCATTTAGTGATTTCATAACTTTTACAGCTATTTCTCTTGTACTTTTATCTGCACTATGTTGAGTGAGATAATTAAAAATAACTGTTTGATCATTGAGGGAGATTCTATTTTCACCTTTTTTCATTGTTGGGGAGATCTCTTCACCAAAATGATTCTTTAAGTCACCTTGGATTCTTTTCCAAGATGACTCAGGCAACATAAATGGTGGATATGGTTGATGACAAGCTCCACACTCTGTATAATATGTAAATGATTCATGTTTATAATCAATTTGAGTATGCTTACTAACAACAAAGGGATTATTTCTCCCATCTATCGATACAAAAAACACCATTATAGAAAGAAGTATAAAAATATAAGATATACCACCCTTATATTTTCCAACTTTAGAATCTTCCCCTTTAGCTTTTTTATATCCTGTTATCATTGCAAATACCATACTTGTTTTGTGATAGAACTGCTCCACTAAAACACCTGATATATGAATAATAACCCAAACTAATAAAGTGTAAGATGCATAAATATGAATATCAAAGAGAGTATCCATATACATATAGTACTCATTATTTAAAAATCCTAAATATCCTTTGCCCTCTTGAACACCATAAAGTAAAAGACCTGTGATTGAGATGATGGAACCTAAAAATAGTACAATAAGTGTAAACCAGCTAGAAGCAGGGTTGTGTCCAGCAGGTATCTCTCTCCAACGGTTTTGAATTTTTTCTACAAAATAAAATTTAAGTTTTGATGGTGCTAATTTTAGAGTTGAGAATCTTGAATATTGTGAACCAATAAAACCCCAAATAATTCTATATACAAGCATTAATCCAAAAATAATACCAACAGCAACATGAAAGTTTAGTAGATTTTCTTTAAGTGAAAATATAAAAGCAAAAGTGAAAGAAAAAGCGATTAACCAGTGAATAATTCTTGTATAGATAGGCCATACAAAAACTTTATCTTTTTTTTTATTCAACTACTTATCCTAAGATTTTTATATAAATTTTTAGTTATAACTATATTAATAATTACTTATAACTAAAAATTTATTACAAATAAAAAAGGTAGTGATTAATCACTACCTTTTCAAATTGTTTTATAACTATTTATTTTTAGCTAAATAAGATAAAAATTCTGCCATAGAATTGATATCATAATCATAACCTTTATCAATAAGCTTTTGCATATTGTGTTCCATGATTTCATGATCAGTTCCAGAAGATTGAGCACTTGTTCCACCATTTCTAATATCATACAGATCTTCTGCCATCTCACCAGCACTTCTATCATTTAATGCAGGAGTTTTCTTGAGAGGATTACCCTCACCATGTTTACCGTGACACTTAATACAAGATTTTTCATAAACTTGTACAGTTGTATATTTATAAGTTTTTGTTTCAACTTTTTTATCTTCACCACAACCAGTAAGTAAGAAAAAAGCTGAAGTTGCTAGTGCAATTGCAGTTATTTGTTTTATCATTATTATTCTCCTAAAATCTTTTTATATTAAGCTCTACCACTAAGCATACCAATTTGAGTCATTGGTTTAAGTAGGTAAACTTTTAGTAACCACCAAATCCATCTTTCTTGCGTAGGATCAAGAGGAACCATAGGTGTTGGTTTTTTAGTCCAGTTAAACTCAGCAAGCATAACAGTACCAATAGATGTAATAAGTGGACAAACAGTATATCCAGCATATTTAGTATTAGTAGTATCAATAGCTTTTTGGTCACCTTCCATCGCAGATATAACATTGTTTACAACAACTTTATATTGTTTACGAGCAGATCCACCAGTTTTACCCATTGGAACAGCAACAACATCACCTAAACAAAATACATTTTTGTATTTAACATGTTGAAGAGTCTCTTTCTTAACTGGTACCCAACCTTTAGATGAACCAACTTTAGAGTGAGCAACAACATCTGGAGCTTTCATAGGTGGAGTTACATGGATAAAGTCATATTTTACCTCTACATGTTTACTTTTAAGTTCAACACCATACTCTTCTAAATCTTCATCCCAAGCACCTTTTTCTGTCCAGTGATGGTTAAAAGTTGCTGTTTTTGTTTCTTTATTTATCTCTACTAAGTTATGTTTGTAGTTCCATTTAAAGCCTCTTGCTTTAAATTGGTTTACGATTGCTTCGTGATATTCTGGAACACCAAACATTTTCCCACCATTAGGGTAAAAAGTAAGCTCAACAGCATCTCTAACACCAGCTTTTTCAAGTTGTGCATTAGTTAGATACATAATCTTTTTAGGAGCTCCACCACATTTAATAGGTGTATTTGGGTGAGTAAATACTGCTTGAAGTTTAGGTTCACCTTTTTTCCATTTTTTAGCTTTAGCAATCAACTCTTCGATTCCTGTCCATGTAGCTTCTGAACCATCTTGGAAATAGATAGAGTGAACACCATCTTTACCAATAGTTTTTTTAGCTTCAGCATTATCAGGATTACATGAAGTGATTTCACCAGTTAAACCTTTAATCGCTGCAAAGTTTAACATAAGACCAGTAGCAATAATCATTTGGTCATAAGTTACTTCTTTTTTACCATCTACAATAACTTTATTATTATCTGGATCAAAAGCAGTTACGGCACCTTTAATTAGTTTTACACCATTTGGTACAAACTCATCTCTGTTATACATAACTTCACTTTTATCCCAAATACCACCACCTACAAGTGTTTGCCCTGGTTGGTAAGATGTTGAAAGTGGATTTGGCTCAATTACAGTAATATCTGGATCACTTAATGTATTTGTTAAACGAGCAGCAGTACTCATACCAGCAAGACCACCACCAACAATAAGAATCTTACCTTTAGCATCTGAAGCACTAACAGTTGTAGCTCCAACAGTAGCACCCGCAATAATTGATGCAGCCATTGGCGACATTGTTAAGTATTTCATTGCATCACGACGAGACATAATCTCTGGATGCTTATCAACTTCAGCTAGAATCTCTTCTAATAGTTCATTTTTCTTCATTGAATTTTTCCCTTTTATTATTTTAATAAAGTAAAGTTATTTATTCTACAAAATTAAAACTTAAATAAAAGTCTTATGTTGTTTGTTTTTTAGGTAGATTCTATTTAATGTGAAAACATTGCTAAAATAGGGGTTGTAAGAGAATTTCAACTTATATTAGTTATTAATTAAACTAATATAAGTTAAATAAATTAGATTATAATTTTTTTAAGATTAAAGTATTTTAACAGTAGCTTTTTCTTTTAAAGATTTGATTTTATCAATTGCCCAATCTTTTACTGCTTTTTGCATCATCTCATTTTCAATTTGAGTTTTAACAAGGTCAAATTTACTATCAAATTCTGGAATATCATTTAAAACATAAAATATTTGGTATCCAAATTCTGTTTTAATAGGTGTTTTTGTAAATTCTGTTCTCTTTAAATCTTTTATAGCTGGTTTAAGCGTTTCATTTAACTCATAAGTAGCGATTTTACCAAAATAACCATTTTGTGAAGCAGATGGTGCTAAAGAGTATTTTTTAGCAAGTGTTGAGAACTCTTGTAGAGAATCTTTAGATGATGACAATTTTTTAATTATCATTAATGCTGTTTTTTTATCGTTAACTACTATTGTAAGTAACTCTTTTGTTGCTGGAGTGTCATATTTGTATTTATTTTGTAGATAATACTCTTTTTGTTTTTCTAAAGGAATTTTTATAGTTTCAGCTTTATTATTTACAATAAAATCAAATGCTAATAGCCCTTTTTTACTATATAGTTGCTCTTTTGTATAACCTTTGATTGTCTTTTTATTTTCAAATACATCTTTTAGTAAAGTTCCATTATCTTTAGTTTCAATATCTAATACATGTTTTAAAACTTGTTTAAATTTATCAGTATGTACTATTTTTGTAGATAAAGCATAATCTGATGCCAATCTTTTATCAACAAGTCTATTAATAACCTTTAGTTGAGTTTTTTTATCTAATTTCTTAAAATCCTTAGGAGCAACTTCTGTTGTAACCTCATGCCCATTAACAATTGCTAATACATCAGAAGCAATTATAGATGTTGTTATACATATAGATACAAAACCTATACTCAATATTTTTTTTATCATAAACTAACCTTTTATTATAAATTTTATAAAATTAATTTACTAAATTAACTTTATAAAAGATATAAAGAGATGGAAAAACCATCTCTTTACTAGACAAGTAAATTAAAGATTAATCTTCAATTTTACCTGTTTTCATTCTTTTGTCATAGATACCTTGAAGTTTTCTAATATCTTGTTGAACTTCAAATACACCATGCCAGTGAGCATAATCAGGAGCGCCCATTAAAGCA
>Ga0256842_1002402_pt1 | contig 13505 bp, 9 predicted proteins | sample 4559240metaG_FD_185973 | JGI IMG/M metagenome (GOLD analysis project Ga0256842, IMG submission 185973) | Hydrothermal vent microbial communities from Guaymas Basin, Mexico - 4559-240 | ecosystem: Environmental > Aquatic > Marine > Hydrothermal vents | place: Mexico: Guaymas Basin | collected...
TGGGGCGCGGTTCTACCTGAACCGCGCATAAAAAGCCTTAACCTGGTGAATTCAAACTTTCAATGGCGGGCTTGATTTTGAAATCCTATTACAAAAGAGCCCAAAAGAGGAATCACGAACTTCTAGCCAAACTTTTCCCAAAAGCTTGCCTGCGAGTGATCCACTCAAGAAAGAGCCGGGCGCCAATATTGATGTGGAAAGGCAGGTTTTTGGGTAAAGGCCCCTGGGAGAGCATTTTAGCGGGGAGCCACGCCTCTTGTGAAAGTTTTCTAAAGCTTCGCGGCTCACCATGACAAAACCAAAATTTGTTTGAAAGAGTAGAGGCTAAATCCCCGAGAGGATTTCCTGCTCGACGAGACCCACTATGTCCCGATGGATATCCTCTATGCTGTTTTGAGCGTTCACTATCCTTATCTCGGGAAACATCTCGGCCAGCTTGAGGTAGTTCTCCCTGACCCTCTTCTGAAGCTCGACGATTTTGTCAAACTCTGTTTTGATACTCCTCCCGTTTATTCTCCTCATACTCTCCTTGACCGGGAGGTCTAGCAGAACCACGAGATCAGGTCTGACAGCGAACCTGTTCAGATCTATGAGCCACTGGAGGTCGAGCCCCCTAGCCCATTGGTATGCGAGGGATGAGTAGAAGTACCTGTCCGAGATGACAACCTTTCCCGATTCCAAGGCTGGCTTTATCAGTTTGTGAACATGTTCAGCCCTATCGGCTGCAAAGAGCAGGGCCTCAGCCTCGTGGCTTATTCTAGCCCCGTCGATTATACCCTCCCGCCCCCCTGTGAGAACGAGCTTCCTTATCAGCTTACCAAAGGCGGTGTCAGTAGGCTCTTTGGTGAGGATCACTTCGTATCCTTTTTTTTCAAACCACTTTGCTAGCAGCTTTGCCTGCGTTGACTTACCGGCGCCATCGATGCCCTCAATGACCACGAATATACCCACTGCTTTCACCTCCAGAACGGAAGTAAGTGGGGGGTGTGGTTTTTAATGGTTGTCATGAAGGAAAAACTCAAAGGTTCTTCTTCAGGTGCTCGAGGAGGGTCCACATGCTACCGAACTCGAGCTCTTCACCGTTAGCGTGCACCTCAACTACACCATCCGGCCGGAACCTCAGGCCGAGGTCATAGTTCTCTTTCCTGAGCTTGTGGAGGAACACCTCCTTAGGTTTTGGAGGCAGGTAGCTGGTCATCATGTCGTTTATTATGTCAACCTCCATTCCAAGGGCCTCCGAGAGTCTCGGGAAGAAGAGAACCGCCGGTGTGTTCATGGCGTCCACGAGAACCCTCTTCTCCATCTTAAACCTGTACTTCTTGAGCAGATCGTTCATAAAGTCGTCGAGGGCGTTGGGATAGTAAACGGTCGCCCCGATGTCACTTGGATGGGCCTCAATAAAGCTCCTGCTGTCAAGGATGGTCTTTATCTCATCGACGTCAAGACCGCTTACTTCAACGCGTACCCCCCCGTAGTAGTACACATAGGCCAGTGGAAGACCCTTCTTGTGGGCGAAGTCCTTGAGCGCTATTAGGGGAATGAGGCGAACGTCCATTATAGTCGATCCCGTACTGACTATGCCAACCACCATCGCCCTCTTGCCGTACCTCGAGAGCGCTCTCCCATCTCTCCCCACTATCGTCGTCCCGTGGGCGACGGTTCCGATGGCCCTCCCTAGAAGAGCCAGCTCCTCTGGATTGAACTTTTCGGAATAATAAAGCTCCATGACACCACCTCCTGTATCACTGTGAGTGTTACAGCTTTTCAAGGTTTTCCCAGGCCAATACAGTAAAACCTGTTGGTTGATGTCCTTAAATATTCTTCGGAGTACTTAACCTCGCCGGCAAACTATTTTAATACACTGGTCAAGTGGTGAAGGAGGCGACAAAAATGGACGCCCTTGAAAAGCTTAGGGAACTCCTTCCAGAGGAGCAGTTTGAGAAGGTTAAGGCAATCGACAACCCCGAGCTTCACGCTTTTTTGGCGGAGTGGATTGAGTGGCTCGAGCCGGGCAAGGTCTTCGTCTGCACCGACAGCGAAGAGGACGAGCAGTACGTCCGCTGGAAGGCCCTCTACTACGGCGAGGAGAAGATGCTCGAAACGCCAAACCACACCGTCCACTACGACAACTACTACGACCAGGCGAGGGACAAGGCCAACACCAAGCTCCTCGTCCCCGGCGGAAAGGAGATTCCCTTCCTCAACACCAAGGATCGCGACGAGGGGCTGAAGGAGATTAAGGAGCTCATGAAGGGCGTCATGCGTGGAAAAGAGCTGTTCATTTGCTTCTTCGTTCTCGGACCGAAGAACTCGATATTCACGATTCCCGCCGTCCAGCTCACCGATTCGGCCTACGTAGCCCATTCCGAGTTCATCCTCTACAGGAAGGGCTACGAGGAGTTCAAACGCCTCGGAAGGAACGCGAAGTTCTTCAAGTTCGTTCATTCAGCTGGAGAGCTCGACGAGAGGAAGACCAGCAAGAACCTAGACAAGAGGAGGATTTACATTGACCTCGTGGACGATACCGTTTACTCCGTCAACACCCAGTACGGAGGAAACACAATCGGCCTTAAGAAGCTCGCCTTCAGGCTCACCATCCAGAAGGCAGTTAAAGAGGGCTGGCTCAGCGAGCACATGTTCCTAATGCGTGTTAACGGTCCGAACGGCAGGAAGACCTACTTCACAGGTGCATATCCAAGCATGTGCGGAAAAACTTCCACCGCCATGATTCCCTGGGAGAACATAGTCGGAGACGACCTCACGTTTATCCTCCCGGTCAACGGCGTAGCGCGTGGTGCCAACGTCGAGAAAGGTGTTTTTGGCATAATCCAGGGCGTTAATCCAGAGGACGACCCGATAATCTGGAAGGTTCTCCACTCGCCGGTCGAGATAATCTTCTCCAACGTCCTCGTCAAGGACGGAAAGCCCTACTGGAACGAGATGGGCGTCGAGATTCCTGACGAAGGAGAAAACCACAGCGGAAAGTGGTGGCGTGGGAAGAAGGACAAAGAAGGAAACGAGATACCACCAAGCCACAAGAACGCGCGCTTCACGGTTTCGCTTGAGCACTTCCCGAACGTGGATTTGGAAGCCCTCGAGAACCCGTGCGGTGTGGAAGTCGGCGGAATGATTTTCGGCGGTCGCGATAAGGACACCTGGCCCCCGGTGAGGGAAGCCTTTGACTGGAAGCACGGCGTTATAACGATGGGCGCCTCGCTTGAGAGCGAGACGACGGCGGCGACGCTCGGAAAGGAAGGTGTCAGGGCCTTCAACCCGATGGCAATACTCGACTTCATGAGCGTCCCGCTCGGTGAGTACATCGAGAACTACCTGAAATTTGGAGAAAAGCTGAGGAAGACGCCGAAGATATTCGCCGTCAACTACTTCCTCCGCGACGAGAACGGCAAGTGGCTCAACCACAAGCTCGATAAAGCGGTATGGCTCAAGTGGATGGAGCTTCGCGTTCACGGCGACGTTGATGCAATCGAGACGCCGATAGGCTACATTCCGAAGTACGAGGATTTGACAAGGCTCTTCAAGGAGGTTCTCAACAAGGACTACAGCAGAGAAGACTACGAGAAGCAGTTCACCATCCGTGTTCCCGAGCTTTTGGCGAAGATTGAGCGCATCGAGAAGATCTACCGCGAGAAAGTTAAGGAAGTTCCCGAGGAGCTCTTCCAGGTTCTTGAGGAAGAGCGCAGGAGGCTCCTCGAGGCCAGGGAGAAGTACGGGGACTACATCAGCCCGTTCGCATTTGAAAGCGACTGAGTTCTCTTTTCTCCTGTTTATTTTCGTCATCTGCCGAGCGGCAGGGTTTTAAAGGTCGGGACAGCTTAGTATCACTAAGGATGATACACGGTGGTTGCCATGACCTATAGCGTTGAGGATGCAATAAGGGAAAAACTCCCATACCCGCTCGGAGAACTCGTCGATCTTGCCTATAACTACTGGTGGAGCTGGAACAGAAGGGCCACTAAGCTCTGGGAGTACATAGACCCGGAGCACTGGCGGAGTTATAAGAACCCTGTTAAACTGCTTTTTGACACTCCAGAAGAGCGATTCAGGGAGCTCGTGAAGGATGATGACTTCATGAACCTCTACGAGCTCGTTATTGATCAGTTTCAGGCCTACATGAACCCCAGCTCGACTTGGTTCTCGACGAACTACCCCAAGTGGGACAAGCCGATCGTCTACCTCTGTATGGAGTACGGCATAAGCAAGAGCCTTCCGATCTATTCCGGCGGCCTCGGAATCTTAGCTGGAGACCACGTAAAAACGGCCAGCGACCTTGGGTTGCCCTTCATAGCCGTAGGCCTTCTCTACAAGCACGGCTACTTTAGGCAGGAGATAGACGAGAACGGCAACCAGATCGAAGTCTTTCCGGAGTACAGGCCGGAGGAGATGCCGATCAAGCCAGTCCTTGACAGGAACGGCGAAAGGCTCCTCATAGAGGTTCCCTTAGAAGATAGAACAGTTTACGCAAGGGCCTTTGAGGTTCGGGTCGGCAGGGTGAAGATTTACCTCCTCGACACGGACGTTCCCGAGAACAGCCCGGACGACAGGACGATATGCGATTATCTCTACAACGCCGAGATGGACAAGAGGATAAAGCAGGAGATACTCCTCGGCATCGGCGGGATGAGACTCCTGAGGGCATTGGGAATAGAGCCTGGCGTCGTCCACCTCAACGAGGGACATCCTGCCTTCGCGAACCTCCAGAGGATTGCATGGCTTATGGATGAGGGCCTCACGTTCACCGAGGCGCTGAGCGTTGTCAGGGGGACGACGGTCTTCACAACCCACACGCCCGTCCCTGCAGGCCACGACAAATTCCCGATTGAAGAGGTCCAAAAACGGCTCACCAGGTTCCTTGAAGGTAGAGAAGAACTCCTCGAACTCGGTAGAGAAGGGGATCATCTCAACATGACCCTCCTCGCAATAAGAACGTCGAGCTACGTGAACGGCGTCAGCAAGCTGCATGCGGAGGTCAGCAAGAGGATGTGGCAGGGGCTCTGGCCGGGGGTTCCGCTCAACGAGATACCGATCGAGGGCATAACCAACGGAGTTCACACCATGACATGGGTACATAACGAGATGAGGAAGCTCTTTGACCGCTACATCGGCAAGGTCTGGCGCGAACACACGAACATTGAGGGAATATGGTACGCGGTTGAAAGAATACCAGATGAAGAGCTCTGGGAAGCCCACCTTGAGGCCAAGAGGCAGTTCATCGAGCTACTCAGGAGAAAAGCGATCGAAAGGAACCAGCGGCTCGGCATAGATGACCCGATACCGGCTATGGACGAGAACGCCCTGATAATAGGTTTCGCGAGGCGCTTCGCCACTTATAAACGCGCCACCCTGATACTCAGTGATCTTGAGAGGCTGAAGCGCATACTCAACGATCCGGAGAGGCCGGTCTACATAATCTTCGGCGGAAAGGCCCACCCGATGGATGAGGGCGGTAAGGCCTTTCTCCGGAGGGTTTACGAGGTCAGTAAAATGCCAGAATTCCGGGGGAAGATCTTCATTATTGAGAACTACGACATGGGTAGCGCGAGGCTCATGGTCGCCGGCGTTGACGTCTGGCTTAACAACCCGCGCAGGCCCCTAGAAGCCAGCGGAACGAGCGGAATGAAGGCCGGTCTTAACGGTGTTCTGAACCTGAGCATCTACGACGGCTGGTGGGTTGAAGGCTACAACGGAAAGAACGGCTGGGTCATCGGTGAGGAAAGCACTGAGCCAGAAACCGAGGAAGACGACCCAAAGGACGCCGAAAGCCTCTACCGCATCCTTGAGGACGAGGTAATACCAACCTACTACTCCAACCGTTCCAGGTGGGTCTACATGATGAAGGAGAGCATAAAGAGCATAGCCCCCCGCTTCAGCACCCATAGAATGGTGAAGGAGTACATGGACCGCTTTTACTCCAAGGCCATGAGCAACTACATATGGCTCACAAGGGACAACTACAGAGGTGCCAGAGAAATAGCCGCGTGGAAGGAACGAGTGATGAAGGCATGGGACAACGTTGAAATAAGGGACGCAAGTGTGGAGGGGGACAACTTGAGGGTCAGGGTTTACCTCGACGGCCTCTCCCCCGAGGATGTGAAGGTCGAGCTCTACTATGGAGTCAGGGCTAGGGGTTATGAGATCGAAAAGCCCCACATCGTTGAGCTGAGGCATCCAACGAGAGAGGGTGATGAGTGGGTCTACACCTACGAGGGAAGTGCCCTGAGGCACCTCGGGGATCCCTGCTGGCACTACGCCATCCGCGTGCACCCCCACCACGAGAAGCTGCCCCACAGGTTCCTGCTTGGCCTCGTGAAGTGGAGAGGCCTTGATTGAGGAAGTCACGTGGGTTACTATTTTACCTTTTTATCCGCTTTGTGGGTATTGCTTTGTTACAAACTGTTTCATTGTGCTGTTCAATTTATGCGATAGGAAAGGCAAGGATTTTAAGTTCAGATGACCCATAAGTTTGAGAAATTTCCAGGGGGTGTCCTGATGGATCAAATTAAAAAGTGGACCCTGTACCTGATGGTGCTGGTAGCAGGTTTCGCGACTGGAATAGGGACGATAGGACTGTTCCCACAGATGTGGCTGAAATATGGCATCACGGGACTGGCACTCCACGCGGTGTTCTTGGCCATACTGACTTATCTGGCAATCCTCGAGACGGAGAAGGTCATGAGGTCTGGCTACTATTTCACGGAACTGTACACCAAAGTTTCGAGAAAACCGGGGATGATACTGGCGATTTTCGCGGTCGGTGTGATGTTTCTCTCCTACTACACCGCTAACACGGGTCTCGTGCTCCTCTCGCCGGTCTTGGGAACTGGAGCCGTCGGTAGGCTCATTGCAAAACTCATAATGATCGCTTTGACCTTGGTCGTCATAACCCGCGCCAAGGAGAAGACGTTCACAATAATGGCCATAGGAGCTTTTATCCTCGTGATCCTCGTTCCCATTCTGGTACTTCTCCTCAAAACCCAGGTTCCCGAGAACGCAATGTTTCTGAGCATAGCCAAGAACATGCTCACTGCCAGAAAACCGATCTCCCTTGAGATGCTTCGTGCGGCCGCTGAGCGCGCCCTTTACGGCGTCGGCTTGGGTTTTGGATTCTATCTCATGCTCGGTAGTTTCATCAATGAGCGCTTCAACCCCAAGCTCATTATTGGAACCGGTGTCTTCATCCAGTTCATAATAGGCCTCCTCTCAACCCTTGCCGTTATCTACGGGGTTACACCGTACAGGCCTGAGGAGTTCCTCATCTACGCCAACGGGGGAGAAGAGCAGGCAATAACCCTTATGGGGGACCTGCCCGAAATACTCTCAAACCACCCGATGTTGCTTGCTTTTCTGGGCCTGACCATATTCATGGCCGGACTAACCAGCCTCCTACCCGCGGCCGAGATCGGAGTGCAGATAACGGAATCGCTTATGAAGTTCGGCAGGTCAAAGGCGGCACTCTACTTCATGGGCATAGTTACTGTCCTGGGAATCCTCGACTCCCCGCCCAGCATTGCCGATATGTTCCTCAAGGCCGTTACAACGTCCCTCCTGCTCACGTCTATCTTCGAAGCGTATCCGATAGTGATCGGCAAGGAAAAGCCCGGCCCAATCGACCTAGCCGTTCTCGTGATATCCGTGACACTCTTCATTGCGGGGTTCATAGCGCAGGTGCACCACGACATAAAGCTCGGTGGCATTTACTATGCGTCAGTAGTGCTCGCACTGTTCATCGGTCTGCTCGGAATAATGGGAGAAAAGATAGTCCCGCAGGGACCGGAGTGATCACTTGTGGGCAAAGATCGCCCGGACCTTTCCATCTTTTACCTCATCTATTCTCACGAAGCCGAAGCGCTCGAACTGGACGATGTCATCAACCTTAACGTCGGCATCGCTTTCAAGGAGCCCCTTTCTGATGATTAGCTCGTCCCCCTCCGGAACCCAGACCTCGCAGGGCTTGCCCTCAGTGACCCAGTGAACCATCCTCCACCTGTTTTTCTTGGCAGTTTCGTAGTCAACACTGTGGAACCTCGCCTTAATACCGTCCTCGCCCACCTCAAGGATTTCGACGTTGAAGAGGTCCTTCAGGCGGACGAAGTTCCCCGGCTTGAAGAGCTCCATATCGTCCCTGGAGACGTAGACAGGCTTTCCGGGGACGAACTTGAGCCTCCTAACGCCCCTCTCCGGATGGTCTGGATGGAGCGGAATCTCAGCAACGAACTCCTTGGCCCCCTCTATGTACATCGGAACCGGGTCAGCGACGAAGAAGTATCTGTTAGCTATCGGCTCTATTATGCGTCTGTTTATGGCAGCGAGGTTGTCCCAGCTAACTGTGGTGTCGCTTCTCTTCAGACCGACCTCGATGATTAGCTCCCTTATCGCCTCGGGCCTTATTCCGCGCCGCCTCAAAGCCCTAATCGTTCCGAGCCTCGGGTCGTCCCAGCCGAGGTACTTGCCCTCCTCTATTCCCTTCCTCGTCTTGGACTTGCTTAGGATAACCCCCTCGATGCTCAGCCTGCCGTGATGAACCGTAACCGGGTACTCCCAGCCGAGATACTCATAAACGTACCTCTGCCTCGTCTCGTTCTCGGCGTGCTCCTGTCCGCGGAAGATGTGGGTGACGCCGAGCTCGTGGTCGTCTATGGCAGATGCGAAGTTGTAGAGGGGCCAGACGCGGTACTTGTTGCCAGTCCTCGGGTGGTTGGGGTTGTCTATTATCCTAAGAGCGGGCCAGTCCCTGACGGCGGGATTGGGGTGCTTTAGGTCGGTCTTTATTCTGACGACCGCTTCACCCTCCTTGTACTCGCCGTTCAGCATCTTTCTCCAGCGTTCGAGCTGGACCTCAACTGGCTCGTCCCTGTGCGGGCAGGCTATTCCCTTGTCCCTTAACTCGCGGAACTTCTCAGGCGGGCAGGTACAGACGTAGGCCTTGCCCATCTTTATCAACTTTTCAGCGTAGTCGTAGTATATCTCAAGCCTGTCGCTCGCTATGTGTATCTCGTCAATCTTGAAGCCGAGCCACTCAAGGTCCTCCTTAATCCACTCGTAGAAAATCGGCTCCGGCCGTTTTACCTTGGGGTCGGTGTCGTCGAAGCGGAGTATGAACTTGCCGTCGTACATCCTCGCGTACTCGTGGCTCAGAATAGCGGCCCTCGCGTTCCCCAAGTGGAAGGCACCGTCGGGGTTAGGTGCGAAGCGGGTGACGACCTTTCCCTTCTCCGCCCTGGGAAGCGGGGGAAGGCCCTTCTTCTCTTCCTTCTTGGTCTTCTTCTCCTCAAAGAATTCGGGGTAAATCTCCCTCAGCTTCGCCTCCTGCTCCTCAAGGGAGAGGGCGTTTACCTTCTCAACTATCTCGTTCACGAGCGGGATTATCTCCCTAGCTTTTGGCCTCAGCTCCGGGTTCTCGCCGAGAACCTTACCTATTACCGCCTTTGGGTTCGCCTTACCCTTGTGGGTGTAGGCGTTGATGAGCGCGTACTTCCAGATCAGCCGCTCTACCATTCACATCACCGGAAAAAGAAGAGGCAGGGAGGTTATAAAGGTTAAAGTTAAGGAAAGGATCACTCGGCAAAGGTCAGTATCTTGAGGTTCACCGGCCTTCTGACGACGTTGGCCTTCCTCGCCCCGACGAGGTAGCGGACGTTGTTCTCGCTGACTATGTCTATGAGCCTCTGAGTGATTATCCCGTTGAAGACTATGGCGTAAATGTTATCCCTGGTAGAGATCGTCGTGAGCAGATCCCTAACAGGAATCTCGGCAATGACGTTCATGTTCTCGTCAAGGAGTATGGCCGTCTGCTCCTTCTTAACGCGCTCTATGAACTTCTCGAACTTTTCTATCTCCGGGCTCTTTGCCTGCTGGATAGGCCGGATTATTTTCTCTTCCCTCGGCTTCTGCTCCACGGGCTGGGGCTTTGGCTCGTGCTTTGGAGCGGGCTTGACCTCCTTGGAGGGCGCAGTTCTTTCTTTTTCTTTGAGAATCTCGTAGAAGTTCTTGCCCTTGTGGAACATCTCCGTTATGACTTGCTCGGCCGGGATCTTGCTCCTCAGGGCCTTAACTATCTCCTTCTTGGTGAGCTCTTCAACCTCCTTGCCCTCCGGGGCGCGGGCAACGTAGTCAACGTCCGCCACCTGAAGGAGCTCCTTGAGGATGAGCTCTCCACCCCGGTCGCCGTCGGTGAAGGCGGTAACTATTCTCTCCTTGCTGAGCTTGATTATTGTTTCCGGAATGGAGGTGCCTTCGACGGCTATCGCGTTCTTTATGCCGTGCTTGAGAAGGTTGAGAACATCCGCTCTGCCCTCGACGACGATGATCGAGTCGGAGAACGGGACGTGCGGACCAGCTGGAAGCTTCTCAGGGCCATACTCTATAAGCTCCTTAGCACGGACGGCCTTCTTGACCTCTTCGGTGAGCTCCTGGGTCTCTGGAATCTCCTCCTCCATGAGGGTTTCGAGTATCTCCTTGGCCCTCTCGATGATGTACTTCCTCTTGGTTGCCCTGACGTCCTCGATGCGGAGAACCTTTATGTGGGCCTCGGCCGGGCCCACGCGGTCGATGGTTTCAAGGGCAGCGGCGAGGATCGCAGTTTCGACCCTGTCAAGGCTCGACGGGACCGTTATCGTTCCGTAGGTCTTTCCTGCCTTTGTGTGAACCTCAACGCGAATCCTGCCGATCCTTCCGGTCTTCTGGAGTTCCCTCAGGTCGAGGTCATCCCCGAGAAGGCCTTCGGTTTGTCCAAAAATAGCACCGACAACGTCGGGCCTCTCAACGACACCGTTCGCCTCAAATTCTGCGTAGATAATATACTTGGTCGTTCCAAATTCATCCTTGGCTGACATATTACCACCCCTTATTCTTTCTGCCTTCCTCTTTTCGGACAAAATCTGATGCAGGACGTGCTTCTTCCTCTTCATTGAAACCCCTCCAACCGGGGGTCAGAAACGGAGACGACCTTCATGTAGAGACCGTAAAGCTCCTCAACGCCTTTGATGTCCTTCTTTGCTATGCGCTTGAGTTCCCTTCTCGTCTCAACGTCCACCCGACACGGGTAGCCCTCGAGATAGGAAACAAGCTTTTTTGCGAGCTCTTCACCCTTCCTGTCGAAGTCAGTAAGGATCATGACCTCCCGGTAACGTGAGGCGATGAGAGCGATTTCGGCAAGCGGTAAGCGTGATAGCCTTATTATCTCCGCTCTGACCCCCAGATTCCTCAGAGCCACCTCGTCTCGCAGGCCCTCCACGATGAGGGCACCTTCAAACTCTCGCAGTTTCTCTATAAGCTCCAGGAATCTTTTATAGTTTTCGGCGTACATAACGCCCTCGCCGGAAGAACATCTCAAGGGTTATAAATCTTTCCACATAACATTATAACATTGGGGGTGATCCAATGAGGCGCCCCTTGGTACTCCTCCTGATAATTTTTCTTGCCTCCCCTGCCCACGCACTTCATTTTGAGAACTGGATCAGGGGATACGTTGGACGGGAATGGGTCTCAGGGGAATACCTAATTTCCGTGGATGATGGAATCGTGGTAGCAGGGACGACCACCGACACCTCCTCCGGGGGGTGGGGAGTCTTCGTGATGAAGCTTGACCGGGAGGGGAACGTAGAGTGGTCAAAGGTGTGGGAGGCGAAGAATGATGTGGATAGCATCACTGGTGTTGCTATAGATTCCGAAGGCAGAATTTACGTTGCGGGAATCCTGATCGACGGAAAATCGCAGAAAGATGGCTTTATAATTGCGTTCTCTCCCGAGGGGTACCTGCTGTGGCAAAAACTCATTAAAACTGATAAGGACGATTTCCTGTCCTCAATAGCGGTTGGAAACGACGGTCTTTACGTGGCGGGCTCAAGCAAGGGACTTGAGTTCAGGACGGGAACGGTGGCCTCGGCCTTTCTCGCCAAGTTCGACGCCGGTGGGAATCTCGTGTGGGCCAAAGCTTACGAGAACGGCTATTACACGACCTTTGGCAGTATCGCTCTCCTGGGGAACAGAGTCTTTGTCCTCGGCAGAATAGCCATACCAGGTGAGTGTGACGTCCTGAGGGCCAGACTCTGGTTGCTAAGGCTCTCAAGCGAGGGCAACATTGAACTCCAGAGAACGACCAGGGCACTCAGCGCCAAGACCCTTCTGAGCTTCAACGGGAGCCTTCTCGGTGCCGCTGGCTCCACCCTGTTTGTCATAGACGAAGAAGGAAACGTGAAGTGGGCGCGTAACCTTAAGGTTCACCTGTATTCAGTCTCCGCATCGGGGAAGGGCCTTGCAGTCACGACCGATGAGGGAGAGCTGCTACTTCTAACCCCGGATGGAAAACCCCTGAGGGGAGTGAAGCTCTCGTTCTATCCGTACACTGGCGGGGAGAGCATCACGAACGCGGTTTGGGTGGACGATCAAGTAATAGCGGTCGGCACATACCTGTTGGACGACTACGATAAGCTTCTCGTCCTGAAACTTCCCCCGAACTTCCCCTATGGGGACATGATACGGCCCCTTGGAGAAGTTGAATCCTCTCCCGTTGAGCTCGAAGATCTTGGTGCCCCCGAAGTAGAGGTGAGGGACGCGAAGGACGTACTACAAGTCCTCGACTGCAACGGAGCAGTGGTGGAATGGGCACCCGAAGCCGTCTGGATATATCCCTGGGCGAGACTTGAGGTCATAGTTCCAAGCTTCGGAGCCTTCGTGAAACTGAAAAGCAAACACTACTCCGTCGACTTTGCCCCCGATCACAGCGTCAACCTGACGGTTCTTCCCGATACCTACAACATTTCGGTTACGCCACAGATTCCGGGAAGCTTCAAGCTTCAGGAGTTCAACACGACGGTTTCCATAAACCCCGGAGACGAGCTCGTCCTCTACGTTGATTTTGAAACGGGAAAAGCCTACCTGAGAAAAGTGAACGAGAACACGACGACCCCTCAAACTTCCACTGAGGGCACGACCTCTACTATTTCCAAAACGGAATCAAGAACTACGGGCTCAACGGCACGTTCGGAAGGAACCTCCTCAACGCCCTCTGAAAAATCAACGAAAGATGGCGGCATCTGTGGCCCTGTGGCGATAATCGCAGTTGCCCTTCTGCCCCTCCTAAGAAAACGGTGACTCAACAACTCTCTTCTATTTTTCCGTGGTAGCTCATCGGCTCCTCGTAGAACTCCTCTATCAGCTTCTGTAGCCTTTTTGAGAGCTCTATCTGAATCCCCCACGAGCCCTCGATTTTGCCTCTGGCCGCCATCCTGCCCAAAAAGCGCTTCATCTCCTCGCTCAGTGGACTCGGCTTGCACCGCGCCCAGGGGGTTCCGGGAAGGGGCATGAAGTAATGGGCGCGAACCTTCCCACCCTTCCTCATGACCCACTTCATCAGCTCGATGCTCTTCCTCTGGCTTTCCTCACTCTCGTTCGGCAGGCCGACGATGAAGTCAACAACCGGCTCGAAGCCGTATTCAACCATGTACTCCACCGCCCTCTTAACGTGCTCGACGCGATGAAGGCGGTGC
>Ga0256842_1002403_pt1 | contig 13503 bp, 9 predicted proteins | sample 4559240metaG_FD_185973 | JGI IMG/M metagenome (GOLD analysis project Ga0256842, IMG submission 185973) | Hydrothermal vent microbial communities from Guaymas Basin, Mexico - 4559-240 | ecosystem: Environmental > Aquatic > Marine > Hydrothermal vents | place: Mexico: Guaymas Basin | collected...
CTAATTGAATTGTTGAATCTTTAAACTCTTTTGTATATTTACGGTTTGCCATCTTAGCCTCACTTATTCTTCTTATTTTAACTTAGAATAGCTTTTATTCTTTGTATGAATTAGTGTAGCCACATCAGTTGTTCATGGCGAGAAAGCTTTAAACTTATAATCTAATCAGATTTCCATTATGGGAAATCTGATACAATACATAAAATAAAATTTTGGAGATTGATATGAAAAGAGTAGAAGCAATTATAAAACCTTTTAAACTAGAAGATGTAAAAGATGCCTTAGCTGAGATAGGTGTAGAGGGTATGACTGTTAGTGAAGTTAAAGGTTATGGTCGTCAAAAAGGTCATAGTGAACTTTACCGTGGTGCTGAGTATGTTGTAGATTTTTTACCAAAAATCAAAATGGAGATGATAGTTTCTGAAGATATGGTTGAAAAAACTACTTCTGCTATTGTTGAAGCTGCTAGAACTGGTAAGATTGGTGATGGTAAAATATTTGTTAGTGATATAGAACAAATTATCAGAATCAGAACTGGTGAAACAGACGACGAAGCTATATAATTGATTAGTTAGTTACTTTAAGGTGTTATTAAATTAGCACCTTTTCTTATAAAATGCCTCAAATTGATTAAATTTTAATCAATTAAAAAACTTCAAACACCTATTTTTTAGCTAGACTTATCAAATTCACTGAAAATAAGGAGTATTCTAAATGTTAGAATCTGATTTTAAATATATAATTGACACTTTCTTTGCACTATTTTCTATGGTGCTAATCATATTTATGGTTCCGGGTTTTGCTATGCTTGAGGCTGGTTTAGTTAGAACTAAAAATGTTACATCTGTGCTTACTGTAAACACTATGATATATGCTGTTGCATCTATGACTTTTTTACTTATAGGTTATAAGTATGCTTTTGGTAGTTGGGATAATGATTCTATGAGTAAATGGGCTGCATTTTTATTTCAAATGGCATTTGTTGGTAAAACTGTAAATATTATGAGTGCTGGAGTGAGTGAAAGAGTGAAAATTATACCTCTTATGATTTTCACTGTTGTTATGGCTGGTTTTATATATCCTACTATAGTAAATATAACTTGGGGTTCAAACTTTTTAAGTGGTACTATGTTTGATATATCTGCTATGCACGATTTAGCAGGTTCTACTGTTATCCACTCAACAGGTGCTTGGGCATTGTTAGCTGCTATTTTAATAATGGGACCTAGAAAAGGAAGATATACAAAAACTGGAGCTATAAGAGTTATACCAGCTTCAAATATCCCTCTTGTTACACTGGGTGCTTTGATTCTATGGATAGGTTGGTTTGGGTTTAATGGTGGTTCAGTAGGTTCTATCTCTTCAAAAGAGAATGCTGATATGGTTGCACTTACTATTATGAATACAAATACTGCTGGTTTAGCAGGTGCTATCATAGCATCTATAATAATGTATGCAAGATATAAACTTTTTGATATTACGATGATTCTTAATGGTGCTTTAGGTGGTTTAGTTGCTATAACTGCTGGACCAGATTTATATGATATATATACTCCAATTATCATTGGCGCTATTGGTGGAGCTTTAGTTATTTTTGCTGTTCCATTGTTTGATAAACTAAAACTTGATGATCCAGTTGGGGCATTATCAGTTCACCTTGTAAATGGTATATGGGGTACTTTAGCTGTTGGTATATTTGTAAGTGATGTATCATTTTTAGATCAACTAAAAGGTGTAGTTGTTGTTGCTATACTTGCATTTAGTATCTCTTTTATTGTTTTATTTATCATAAATAAAATAGTTAAATTTAGAGCAAGTGATGATGTTCAACTTGAAGGTTTAGATGTAAATGAGTGTGGTGTAGAGGCTTACCCTGAGTTTAGACGAGCGATATAATTAATGGGTACTTTAAGTACCCATTAATTTAACACTTTTTTAACACTTTTTAGATAATATCTACTTTATGAATAGATATATTAACTCATTTTCCATATCAATTTTACTACATATATTATTGGCTTGTATATTGATTTTTTCTTATACAACGATTCAGATAAAGCCAAATAAAAAAGAAAAAACTATAAAAATCAGATTATCTTCTATTGTAAATAAAAAACAAAATATACCATCTGTACCAAAAATAGAAACTACAAAACCTATGAAAAAACCTATAAAAAAGATAAAATCTAAGATAAAGCATAAAGTAAAAAAACAAAAAATAGTTAAAAAAAAGATAATAAAAATTAAAAAAACACCAATTAAAAAAAAGATTGATAAAGTTAAAAAACTAGAATCGTTGAAACCAAAAGTTATCACTTTACCAACTAAACCGAAGATTACTAAAAAGGTGGTAGAGGTTGTTAAAAAAGTTAATTTAGAAAAAGAGTATATAGATGAAAACATGGCAAAGATTATTGAACTTTTAAAAGAGAACCTTTACTATCCTAGATCAGCTAGAAAGAGGGGTATAACAGGTAAGGTTATTGTGAAATTTAGGTTAAATAAAGACTCTAGTATAGATGGTATAAAAATAGTCTCATCTCATAGTGATATTCTTTCTCGTTCAGCAATAAAAACAATTAAAAACTTATCTTTTATTTTTCCAAAACCAAAAAGGGAATTATTGTTACAATTACCCATAAATTACAACTTAAAAAGGTAATTTTTATACTTTAATATGTAGAATGAGTTATGAAAAATTTTACAGCATCATTTATAACATTAGAAGAACTTAAACAAATATTATACAACACTAAAGTTAATGATAATGAGAAAACATTAATTCAAATGTTTTATGGAAATACAGATGAAGCTTCTATAAGAGAAGTACAAATGTTTTTTAAAGAGAATTATCCTAACTCTGTTTTTATTGGTACAACAACAGATGGTGTTCTTGAAAATACAGCTGTTTATCATGATACTAAAAGTGTAGTTACATTCACATCTTTTGATAAAACTTATCTAAAAACAGTTTTACTAGATAGCAATGAATTTAATAATGATAGTTTTACTGTAGGGTATGCATTAGCTGATAAACTTTGCACAAACCAAACAAAAGTGATTATAACTTTTGTAGATGGTATAAATATTAATGGTGAAGAGTATCTGAATGGTATCAATGCGATCAATTCAGACATTATTGTTTCAGGTGGATTATCTGCTGATAATGGTAAGTTACAAAAGACATATGTTTTTGATAAAGAGAACATTTATGCTCATGGTGCCATCGGTGTATCATTAAATTCAGATACTTTAAATGCAAGAACTAATTATAATTTTGATTGGTTACCAATCGGCAAAAAAATGGTAGTTACAAAAGTTATCAAAAATCGTGTTTATGAGATTGATGGTATTCCTGCTGTAGATATTTATGCAAAATATATGGGTGAAGAGTTAGCAAATAAGCTACCTAGAGCTGGTATAGAATATCCTCTTGTATTTGAAGAAGATGGTGTTTCTATTGGTCGTGCTGTGCTTGATAAGCACGATGACAACTCTTTGACATTTGCAGGTAATATTGAAAAAGGTACACTTGTTCGTTTTGGTATTGGTAATATTGAAACTATTATTAAGCATAGTGATATTCAGCTTAAATCTATGTGTGAAAAATTTCATTATAAACCTGAAGCTATTTTTATATACTCTTGTATGGCAAGAAGAAGATTTATGGGTAAACATATAGAAGATGACTTAAAAGCTATAAGAAGTTTAGGTCAAATTTCTGGTTTTTTTACTTATGGTGAGTTTTTTACATCTAAAAATAAAAAACAATTACTAAATGAAACTATGACTATATTGGTATTGTCTGAAGAAGATGAACTGATAAATTGTCAATTGAATGATGTTAAAAATGATTATTATTTAGATATGAACAAAGAACAAATAATAGCACATTTAGCAAATACTGTATCTAATGAGTTAGCAGAGTTAAATAATAATCTTGAACTAAGAGTGAAAGAGAGTTCTGATTATATATATAAACAAGCATATTTTGATAAGCTAACTGGATTACCAAATAGAAATAGCCTTATTAGCTACTTGGAAAAAAGTGTTGAGGGTGTTGTTTATCTAGTTAATGTAGATGGTTTTACAGGCATAAATGACTTTTATGGATATAAAGTTGGTGATGAAATTTTAAGAAGGTTAGCTTCATTATTTAAAGAACATCTTTCTCTTTATGAAACAAAAATATTTAAACTACCTTCTGATGAGTTTGCTATCTTGATTGATATGGAAAATGATACTAAAAAGATTAAAGATAAAATCAAAAAGATAAATAAAATTATAGAAAATGATGATTTTTTTATTGATGGTAGTAGTATTCATGTAACAGTATCTATAGCAGCATCTTTTATAAATCATGAAAATACTTGTCTTAAAGATGCTGAAATATCTTTAAAACTAGCAAAAAAGCTAGGTAAAGACTACCTAATTTTTAATGAAAATCTAAGAGATGTAAGTAGATCTGAAAATAATGTTAAGATGGCAAACATTATCAAATATGCGATTATGTCAAATGGAATTATCCCATATTTTCAGCCTATATATGATGTTAAAACTGGTAAAATAGAAAAATATGAGTGTTTAGTTAGATTGAAAAAAGACAATGGTGAGATACTTTCTCCAGCATTATTTTTAGATATAAGTCAGACTATAAAGCTTTATTCACATATAACAGAGATAATGATTGAAAAAACATTTTCATATTTTTCTAAAAATGGTTTTAACTTTAGTGTAAATCTTTCATTTAGTGATATATTAAATCCTAAAATGAGAAACTATATTTTCGATAAGATTGCTGAATATGGTATTGGTAAGCAATTAACTATAGAGATTTTAGAAACACAAGAGATTGAAAATGATAGTAGAATAGGCTCTTTCATAGCTGATGTTTATGCGACTGGTGCAAAGATTGCTATAGATGATTTTGGAAGTGGTTTTGCAAATTTTGAACATATGACAAGTATAGATTCTGACTATATGAAAATAGATGGATCACTAATCAAAAATATAGATAAAGATAAAAATGCTAGATTAGTTGTTGAAACAATCATTGTATTTGCCAAAAAATTAAACAAAAAAACTATTGCTGAATTTGTTCACACAAAAGAGGTTGAAGATGTTGTTAAAGAGTTAGGTGTAGATTATGTTCAAGGCTATCACCTAGGAAAACCACTAGATAGTGTGTAAATATTTTAAGACAACTTTTATCATAGATAATAGATTTGTCTTAAAATCTAATATTATTATTAGTTAGTTATATCTGAAAATATAAAGTTTTTATGAGATATATTTGCTTGAAGATTATTTTTGATTTGAATGTGAAATAAGTGGTGACCCCGAGGAGAATTGAACTCCTGTAACATGGATGAAAACCATGGATCCTAACCGCTAGACGACGGGGCCACTTAATTTTGAAAAGTTTTATTTTTGTTGGTGACCCCGAGGAGAATTGAACTCCTGTAACATGGATGAAAACCATGGATCCTAACCGCTAGACGACGGGGCCAACTATAAAAAATAAATGGTGTCCTGTGATGGATTCGAACCATCGGCCACATCATTAAAAGTGACGTGCTCTACCAGCTGAGCTAACAAGACTTAAACTAAACATCTCTGTTTGTTGGGTGGAATTATAGGGGAAATATATTTTAATGTCAAGAGAAAATGAAAAGAATTTCAAAATTTGTATTTTTAGCCCTAAAAAGTACAATTAATTAGCTTTTATGTATATATTTGTTACTATTCACGATTAAATAAAAGGGAGTTTCTTATATATGCTAAAAAATAGTTTAATATCTCTAAGTATAGTTGCTAGTTTAGCACTGTTTAGTGGTTGTGCAAATGATGAATTGATTCTTAAAACTTATAAACCACCAAAAAAGGAAGCTGAAGTTAAAAAGATGATTGAAAGTAGTGATAGTTCAGTCGGATTTATTAATCTTCAAGTTGTTGATGATATAGATTACATTTGTGAAGTTGTTGGTAAAAATAAAAACACTAAACTTATGGCTAATGGTTTAGTTAGTAATGTTGAACGATTTATAAATCAAACAAATTTTATCTCCTTAAATCAAGTTGATGATGTTTCTGCTATCTCCTTAGATATGAGAATAATTGTTTTAAGATTTGATGAAACTAAAAATTCAAGAGCATTACATACAACTGTTGATTTTGTGATTCGAAAAAATGGTGTTGAGTTTTACTCTGAACCATATACTTATGATACTTTGAGAAAATCAAGAGCAGGGTTACAAGGAATCGCTTCAGAAGCAGAACTTTTAAATGATGCTTCTGAATATCTAGCTAAAAAGTTGATTAAAGATATATCACCTATAAAAACTAGAAAATTAGTAGAACTTAAAAGTTTACCAGATGAATTAGCATATACAATCAAATATGCAAAAGGTAAAAATTTTAAGGGTGCGATTAAAGCGATGGAACAATACAAGGGTGAAAAAGATTTAAACTATTATTTTGACCTTGGTGTTTACTATGAAGCTTATGGTTCTCAAATAGATAATATGGCGATGTTTGCTAAAGCTGAAGAAAATTATGAAAAAGCGATGTCTATGGGTGGAAGTGAAGATTCTGTAGTTGTAGCTGGTAAAATGAAATTTGATAACTTTTATAGTGTGATTAAAAAAGTTGCAAAACAACAGATGGCAAACCTTAAACAAAATAGTGCTGGTGAGTACGAATTATTAGATTAAAAAAAGGTAAAAAATGATAAATTTTTTAAAGAAAACAGGTATTAAATTAAGTTTAGTTACAGCGATTATAGCAACTCCATCTATTATGATGGCAGCTAGTGGTTCAGGGTTTGTAGAGGGTAGTTCAGAATCTACAAGTGCAGCTATGGAAAACCCAACTTTTGAGGGTCAATTAGTTAGAATCAATGTTGGTATAAATCTAATAAGAATCAATACAGATATTTTAGAAAGAATGCCTATATCTGCTGATTCTCAATGGGCTGATAAAGTTGTTGCAAAAATTACATCAAAAATGTATAGAGATACTCTTAATTTAAAAGTTGTAAAAAATGATGCTTATTATTCAACTGTTGGATTAACAAACTTGATTTTAAAAAGAAGAGCTATCAGTGTTTCACCACTTAGTGCAAGACTTTTTTATGAAGCAAGTATAATTTATAAAAACCCTACAAATGGTTACCCTGCTTATCATCTACCAGATATGAATGTTTTTCCAGATATTACAGATATGAAAACTTATGTAACTTTTCAAGATGATTCAAAAGTTGAAATCATAGATATTGAAGCTAAAACAGGTTTTTATAGAAATGTTGTTGAAGCTGTAATCTCATTACTTCCAGAAGATTTAAAAGAGGATGTTCTTGATGCTAAAAAAGAGATGAGAAATGCTCAAGATATTTTAGATGATGCTATCTCTGCTAGAGGGCAAATAGAAGCTTGGTTAGATGATGATGCAAATGATGGTAGTCCAGACATATCAGAAAAAGAGGCTGAATTAGAGATAGCTGTTGTAAGAGAGGATGAGGCAAAAAAAGAGTTTGAGATTAAAGAAGATACTTACTTTGTTTTACTTGAAAGTGGAGCAGAAGCTATAGGTTCAGATTTTGATGCTTCAAAAGTACCTTTAGCTAAAAAATTAAAAGAGCTTCTTGATACAGTTGATAACAATGATATAGGTGCGATAAGTATGTTTACATCAGCAACAGCTGGTCTTGTTCGTGGATACTCAGCAGCTAGTGATGAGATGAAAGCTATAAATACAGCTCAACAATTAACATCATTAATCGGAAATCAAAAACAATTTTTAGTTGAAAGATATAAGAGGATGGCGGTTGGTTCACTTATGGCTGTACCAAATATTAGTATAGGTACATATATGGCTATCTCTCAGTCTCACGAAGTTGGAAAATATCAAGATATTGTAAACAAAATTTTAGAGGGTGCTAAAGCTGATGAAGAAGCTAAAGCTATAAATAAATAATGTTTAGAATATTCGTACTTTTTGTAACTATTTTTATCTCTTTATCATTTTTAGGGTGTGGTGGTTCTACACCAAATCCTAAATCAGTTTCATCATCTAGTATGCCATCATGGTATCTATCTGAAGTTCCAACTGATAGTATCAACTTTTATGGTGTGGGTGAGGGTTCAACAAAAGATAGTGCAAAAGCAAAAGCTTTAACTCAAATCTCTGGAGCAATCTCTACTACAGTTGAATCTGCTATGGAGATAACAGAGAGTGATAGCACTAAGAATGGTTATACACAAGAGAGTAAAAATAACATTAAATCTAGTACAGATAGTATTAAATTTACAGGTGTAACTATCATAGATACAGCTTATGTAGATGGTAAGTTTTATACATATTTAAAAGTTGATAGAGCTACTTTGTTTAATTCATTAAAAAGAGATTTAGATAATAATTACCATAATACTTTAAATCTTTTTAAACAGATGAGATCAAGAGGATCTTTCGAGGTTCTTAAAAAATCAGATAAACTTACAAAAATGGTAGATAAAATTTTATCAAAACCAACGATAGAGATTTTAAAATCTATAAATCATAGTTTTAATTCTACTCAATATAGAGATAAAATTATATCTATAAAAACAGATTTAGATAACATAAAAGCAAATATTGTTGTTTATATAGAAGCTAATACTAGATTGTCATCATATTATAAAGATATAGTTGAAAAATATATATCTAGTTATGGCTTAAGCATAGTTAATTATAACACAAATATGAAAAATCTTTTAGTTATAAATGTATCGGTAAATGCGAGACAGAAAAATGTAAGAACCTCTGACCCTAGACTTAGAGGTGCTACTTTTGTAGACGCTACGATTGTTTTAACAACTAAAGATTATAGTGGAAAAATTGTCGCTCAAAATAGAGTTGATGTTATAAATATCTCTAAAGATGGTTTAGAATCTGCTAAAATCAAAACTAAAAAGTTTGAAAGAGAGATAAAAAGAAAAGGTATTTTAAATATACTTTTAAAAGCTTCAAACTAAATTTATAGTGCTTTATCTATGAAAAGTATTTTATTTTTACTTTTTATAACTACTACTTTAGTAGCAAATCAATCTTTTTATATCGATCAAGCCCTTGAAAAAGGGCTTGATAAAGATAGCTATTGGTTAAAACTTCTACACTTTGAAAATAACAAATCAACCATAAAAACAAAAAACTTTTTTTTATCTTCAGATGGATATAGAGATGCTAAATCTGAACTTATCCAAACCATAGAAATATTTGAATCTAATCCAAATATGATATGTAAATATCCAGCTCGTTATAAATGGCTAAATAGAAAATTACAATTAAATATACCTAATCAAAACTGTTTAGAATTAGAAAATTTTTTAAAACCAAATTTTCAAAAATTAAAAGTTATATTCACCTCTCAACGATACGATTCACCAGCTTCTGTTTTTGGACATACTATGATGAAAGTTGAGAGTGATGAGATACCTTATGCTTTAAACTATACTGCTAAAATAGCTAAGGGTACAGATGCTGTTAGTTATATATATAAAGGTCTTAATGGTAAGTTTAAAAGTGGTTATAGTTTTGTACCTTTTTCATTGAAAGATTATGAGTATCGTTCAGGTGAATTTCGTGATTTGATAGAGTTTTCACTAAATCTAAATAGTGATGAACTAAAAAATATGATGTTCCATTTTTATGAGATAAAAGATACTAAAGAGGATTACTACTTTTTATCGCATAACTGTAGTTCTGAGTTGATAAAACTTGTAGATATGGCAAAATACGATAGTGACTTATCTAGTGAACTTAAAAATATCGTGATACCTATAGATATAGTCTATATTTTACAAAAGCATAACTATATAGATTCTATAACTAAACAAAAATCAAAATTAAAACAGTTTTATGAGGTTGTATCTAAGTTAAATTTAGATGAGAAAGATATTTTATTTAAAATTGTCAATAATAACTACTCTGTCAATAGATTTGCAAAAGATAGTAACCTATCAAAAAAAACAAAAGCTTTAATGGTGTTTGCAGGAGTTAGATATTTTGAGATTAAATCTGTAAAAGATGGTTTTACAAAAAAATCTTTATATCCATATATGAAATTGATAAATTTAGAGTTAAAACAAAAGAAAGAAAATAGTTTTGAAAAAGTGATACCACTAAAAAAGAATCCAATCTCAAATAAATTTCATAAACTATATAGTGGAATTAAATACAATTCAAAGAGTTTAACCAGCTCTATTTTTGGTTATAGGTATCTATACCGTAATAGATTTGATTTGGTAGATGAGGTTAAACAAAATGGTAGTGTAGAACTATTTGATATAGCGATTAGAGAGATAAAAGGTGATTTTTCTTTAGATCATCTAACACTACTAAATCTTGAAGCTATGCCAATCTCAAATCTTTTTTTTAAAGAGAGTATAAATAAAATAAGATTAGGTGTTAAAAGAGTTTTTTTAGATGATGATTTGTATATCTATTTTAACTATGGAGTAGGGTATAGGTATGCTTTAAATAACTATTTTAACTATCTGATTTATCCAAAAGTTGGTATATACTATAATCAAAAAGCTATATATTTAGCATCATTAGAATCTAGCTTAGAGTATAGCTATAAAAATAGATATATTAGTGAATTTATACTAGAGTTAGATAGATATACAAATGGAATTGAACAAGATGATTTTAGTTTAAATAATTATATAAAAATAGCCCCAAATGTAACTATAAATCTAGCCCTAAAACATCAAAAAGGGGACATAGATGGTGATGAAATAAAGTTTTTGGTAAACTACTTCTTTTAGGTTACTTAGAGTTTTCACCTATCTCAAATGCTATCAAAGTTATATCATCAGTTCTAGTGTTATTTGGTATAGCAGATTTATATGCCATCATTTTTGTTTTAAATATCCTTTTTAGTTCTCGCATCGGTTTTTTATAATTTTCTTTAATGATATTAGTAAATCTTTTTTTACCAAAAGGGAAATCTTTTTCTCCACCATTTTGATCTAGGTATCCATCTGTAGTACAGTAAAATTTCATATTTTCTTTTACTTCAATTATAGTCTCTTTATATTTATAATTAGCATCACATTTTTTATATCCAACTGAATATCTATCACCTTTTATAGTTTTAAATTCACCATTATTGGTCATGTAAAATAGTGTAGTTTCTGCACCTGCAAACTTAAGGATTTGTGTTTTTTTATTATAGTATATAACACCACCATCAAACCCCACATTTGACAGGGAATCTTTACTCTCTTGAGCAAGAAGTTTTTTTATAATTTTGTTAAAATAACTCATGATCCAAGCTGGAGATATATCTATACTTTTATCTGATTTTATCATAGATGTAATCTCTCTCTCAACTGATTTTACAATCATCGTTACAAATGCTCCTGCTACCCCATGCCCCGTACAATCTATAAACATTAGTAAACATTCATCTTTATTTCGTAAATTATCAAATAGCCATATATCCCCACCTACAGTATCTTTTGGTATCCATGTGACAAAATAATCTTTAAAAAATGGTGTCATTACATTTTTTTTAGGCATCAAGGCACCTTGAATTAAAGAAGCATACTCTATAGAATCTTTTGTATGTTTATTTATCTGTTCTAACTCTTTTTTTGCTGTTTTTAACTCTTTCGTTCGTTCATCTATCTTTTCATCAAGATTATCAATTAAATCCTCTGTCGTATCTATCATTTTATTAAATGATTCTGCTAAAATGGCAAACTCATCATTTTTATCTATTTTAACTCTTATACTATAGTCCCCTTTTGATACTCTTTTAGATAGATAAACTAACTTAAATATAGGACGGATGATATTTTTTATCATTATAAAACTTATAATACAAGATATAATAATCAAAGCAACAGTAAGCCATAATATAAAAACCCTTGCTTTATCTGCTGTTGCTGTTAATTCACTTTCATAAATAGAGGATGATATATATAGTTTAAGTTCTGGAATATACTCTATCCATGCAATTTTATTATATATATAATGCTCTTTATCATCTGGTCTATTCCATTTATAGTAAAGCACTTTATCTTTTGATTTATATGCTTTGATTAAATCATCAAATAGATAATCACCAGTTTGATTGTTAATCATCTTTTTAATGCTTTTTCCAATCATATCTTTATCTGGATGAGCTATGATCTTTCCATCAGTATCAAAAATATATAAATATCCTGTTTTCCCTATTTTTATACTTTTTATCATATTTTGAAGCTCATGAATCAACTGTTTTTTTCTATTTTTTATCTGTTTCTCTATATCATCAATAAAAACACCAGTTGCAATTACTATCTCCCAATCTGGAAAATTTTTAACAAAGGTTAATTTCTCATAAGCCTTACCATCTACAGAGTTTTTTGTCCACCAATACTTTGTAAAACCTTCACCTTTCTCTCGTGCTAATTTTATAAATGGTGGAACGATTAAATCTCCTTTTTTATCTTTAACATTTGTCATATCTTTACCCTGTATATAAGGGTGAGATATAGCAATATTATTGTAATCATAAATAAAAAAATAATTTTTATTTGAATATCTTAAACCTCTTACAATCTCTATAACCTCATTTTGTAATTTTGATTGAAGAACACTAACATATTCACCTGTTCCTATGATCCAATGAAAAGGTTTAAATGTGAAAACATAGCTTATTTTATCTTCAATTTTTTTACTTTTAGGATTTAACCATTGATATTGAACTAAACCTTTTTCACTCTTTTTACAAACTTTTACCATATCATTGAAAGGGTAAATACCATTAGGGTCTTTAAAATCTCCCAAATAAGTACCATTTAAGCTTTTAATTATTGGGTGTAATATCATATTTGGTTTAAAGTCATTAACCCAAAAATAACCTATACCATTTTCATATCTATACATATTTATATAATTCAATATCTCTTTTTTCATCTGTTTTTTAGAGATATTATTTTTATTTTCGTTGTAAAAATTCATAAGGTTAGCTTCAAATTCATTACTTCTATTTTCTAGTATTATACCTATGTTTTCTTTTTTTGATTGATTGTATTTAGTTTGGATGATAGACCAAGCTGTTTGTGTTAAATTTTGAAGATTCTGCTTGTATTTATTTATAGCATCCTCTTTGTAAAACTTAAGATAATCAACTACATTTTCTGAAATAATGGTTAGTTTAGATAAATTATCTTTAGCATTTTTTGTTTCTACTTTTTGTAAATTGGCATTAAACTCTGGTATAACAACAAAAAACATCAGTATGCTGTTTAGCATAATCACCAATAAAACAACTGACATAACTTTAAAAAAGATTTTTGATTTAAACATATATTAGTGATCCTTTAAATTTCTTCACAAAAAAGTAACTCCCAACCATGAAAAACAAGTACAACTTTTTTTAGTATTATATCTTTTTTACTAAACTGTGTTACTAATTCATCATCTTGGTATCTATCTAATTGTTCTTTTGCTTCTTTTACTAGATGTTTTAAA
>Ga0256842_1002404_pt1 | contig 13497 bp, 13 predicted proteins | sample 4559240metaG_FD_185973 | JGI IMG/M metagenome (GOLD analysis project Ga0256842, IMG submission 185973) | Hydrothermal vent microbial communities from Guaymas Basin, Mexico - 4559-240 | ecosystem: Environmental > Aquatic > Marine > Hydrothermal vents | place: Mexico: Guaymas Basin | collected...
AAATCTCAACTTCACCACCTTCAAGAAATTTAAAAAGTCTCTTTGCATGTTCTTTTTCATTCAAAGCAGTTTCAGCAAAAATATTTGAAATTTGAATATACCCTTCTTTTTTTGCCTGAGAGGCAAAATAGTCATATCTATTTCTTGCCTGAGATTCCCCTGCAAAAGCAATTAATAAATTTTTTTCCGTTTTTGTTCCTTTTAAATTTTTTATCATAATAAATCCTTAAAAATTATTTTTTACCAACCCAGAGACCATGAATATTACAGTATTCCCTTGCATAAACCTCTTTTCCTTCAGGTACCCCAAATACTGCCTCTGGCTTATCCCCTGGATTTAAAAACTTTCTGTGAATCACACCATCAACTACAAGTTCTATCCACTCAATATAGTGTTTTTCTTCCATTGGGTGAAGTGCATTTTCACCCACAATAACCACGTATTTATCTCCTTCCCTCTTAATAAAAGGGACATGTTTTTCAGTTGAAGTATCTGCACTTTTTTCTTCAAACAAAACCATATCTTCTCCACAACAAACAAGTGTTCCCACACCTTCATGTAAAACTTCAACTATATTACCGCATTTTTTACAAATATAAATACCTCTTTTTTTAGTCATTTTCTACCTCCATAATTAATTCAATTTATTTTCTTCCAAACAATCAGAGCAAATGCCTTCAAAAACTACAGAAATATTACTTAACTTTATTCCCTTTTCTCTAAAAGTATCCTCTTGAAAGTCAAAGCCTATTTCCTCAAGCATTAAATCCTCTATCTTCCCACACCTTAAACATCTAAAATGTGCATGTCTAAAGACATTTGCATCATAAATTGCAGTCCCATCTGACAAAAGAAATTTAAGTAAAACTCCCTTCTCCACAAGTTCATTGAAATTTCTGTAAATAGTGGAAAGATTTACGGAACAGCCCTCCTTCTTTAGAAGCAGATACACATCCTCCACTTTGTAATGCAGTTTTTCCCTTTTCATTCTTTCAATTACATTCATTATTATTTCTCTTTGCTTTGTTCTTTTCAATTTTCCTCCTTTTGCAAAAAAAAAGCATTTGGAAAATATTATAACTAAAAATATCACCAAATCAAACAATTAATTTACTTTTAAATGAAATAGTAACACCTTTTGGAATTGAAAATCTTTCCTTCTTTTTTAACTTATTAATCATCTCATTAACTTCTTTTCTTATCAAATCCCTATAGCCTCACATTACCAATTTTTAACACTTTTTCTGAATTCTTAAAAATTTACAGAATTTCTTCTTTACTACTTTAAAAAAACCCATTTAAAAATTACTCAGTCTCAGGTACATACTGCCTCTGTCCAAGATCTTTATCCAGCATGAAAATCCCATGCTTGCTTCCCTCAATAAGTTTCAACTTATCAATTATTTCCCTATCATTTTCTTCCTCTTCCACCTGTTCATCAATAAACCATTGTAAAAAGTTATATGTTGCCCTATCTTTGACTTCCTCAGCAATATCCACAAGTTCATTTATACATTTGGTAATATACTGTTCATGTTTTAATGTCTCTTCAAATACATGTAAAGGAGATTTCCACTTGTTGGGTGGCTCCTTTATTGCAAGAAGTTTTACCTCGGCCCCACGGGAGAGTAAATATCTATAAAACTTCATGGCATGGTCCATTTCCTCTTTATATTGAACCATCATCCAGTTGGCAAAGCCCTTAAGACCGGTTGATTCAAAATAAGCAGACATTGAAAGATATAAATAAGCAGAATAGATTTCCTCATTAATCTGTTTATTCAAAGCATTTTTCATTTTTTCATTTAACATATTTCCTCCTATAAATTACTATTTTTTTCAATAATTTTATCTGCAAGCATATCCAACATTTCAAAATCATTTTCCTTGGGATGCCCCTTTATGAGAACTGGATCCACGAATTCCGCCTTAACATTTGAAAGCAAACTTTTAATCTGATCCACACCTTTACCACCCCAACCATAGGAGCCCACTATAGATATAAATTTTGTTTTAGGTCTGAGGGCATTTGCCAAATACGCAGCGTAGACAACAGCAGGATGTGCCCCTGCCAGAACATAAGGAGCGCCAAATATTACAGTGGAGGCATCCACAAGTTCCATGGTAAGAACTCCAATATCAGTTTTCGGAAGATTAAGCGGGATTACTTCAATTTTTGCTTCAACAAATCTATCCACAAGATAATTTACTATAGACTCAGTGCTCCCATGCATGGATACATAGGGAATTAATATCTTTTTCTCCACCCTATCAGATATCCAATTTTTATATGCATCAATTATTATTTCAGGCTCCGGATATACCGGACCATGACTTGGGGCAATCATTTGAATTTCTATTTTAGAAAGTTTTTCAAGGTTTTTCCTTATTTGAGCCCTAAATGGCATCATAATTTCAGCATAATATCTCTTTGCCTCCTCTATAACTTTATAGTTATCATGCACAAAGAGATGACTTGTAGCCCTGTGGGACCCAAAAAAATCACATGAAAAAAGTATTTTATCTTCTATCAAATAGGTTGACATTGTTTCAGGCCAGTGCACCCAAGGGGTAAGAAAAAATTTTAGATGTTTGTCACCCAAAGAAATTTCTTCGCCATCTCCAATCACAATAAATTTCTCTTCAGGGATTAGAAGTAAATCCATTAAAAAACTTTTACATTTCTCATTTGTCACAACCTTCGCTTCAGGAAACTTCTCAAGAACAAAGGGTATGGAACCAGAGTGATCCTGTTCAGCATGATTTGCAATAACATAATCTATTTTTTCAACCTCAGCATCTTTTAAATTCGCAAACAATACATCCCTTTTCAAGGGATCAACAGTGTCAATTAAAGCCACCTTTTCACTTCCGAAAATTAAATATGAGTTATAACTTGTGCCATTTGGTAAAGGGATTAACTCATCAAATATCAATCTATCCCAATCAATTGCACCAACTTCAAAAACTCTTTCCTTTAACATTCTCTTAGCCATTTTATTCTTCCACCTCCTCAAAATCTTCTTTAGATACGCCACAAATTGGACACATCCAATCATCTGGAATTTCTTCAAATGGTGTTCCAGGTTCTATTCCACTATCAGGATCTCCTACAGCAGGATCATAAATATATCCACAAACTGTACACCTATATTTTTTCATAATAATTACCTCCACATTTAATTTAAATTTTAAAACAATAAATGATACAATAAAATACTATCTAAATTAAAGGAGAAAAAATGGAATTTGAAAAGGCACCCGATTTCACTTTACCTGACAAAGATGGAAAAAATGTTTCCCTGAAAGATTTTAAAGGTAAATGGGTTATACTTTATTTCTACCCCAAAGATAACACAAGCGGATGCACCAGAGAAGCAGTTGAATTTTCAGAAAAATTAAAAGACTTCAAAGATCTAAACGCTGAAATTATTGGAGTAAGTAAAGATTCTGAAAAAAGTCACCAAAAATTTTATGAAAAGCACAATTTAAAAATAACTCTTTTAAGCGACGTAGATCATAAAATTCACGAACTGTATGGCGCATGGGGGAAAAAGAAACTCTATGGTAAAGAGTACATGGGAACAATAAGATCTACATTTTTAATCGACTCCGATGGATTCATAAGAAAAGAATGGAAAAAAGTGAAAGTTAAAGGCCACGTTGAAGAAGTTTTAAATACTTTAAAAAGGGAAATAGATAAAACTTAATCCATCAAATAACAATTTTTCCCAAATTTATCTTAAAAATTTAATTATTTTCACTTCCAGAAAATCATATAAAGTCCCATGATAACCATAACTCCACCAAATATTTTCTTCAACATGAGATCTGGTATTCCTGCAGCAATCTTTGCTCCAAAATATCCGCCAAGAACAAAACCAAGACATATCAACAGCGCAACGGGAATATTGACATATCCTTCCTTGAAATAGGTCCAGGCTGCAAGTATTCCTATAGGAGGAACCATCAAAGCAAGAGTTGTTCCCTGAGCCTGATGTTGTGAAAATTTAAAAAGATATACAAGTGAAGGGACAATAATAATTCCCCCTCCAATACCAACAAGCCCACTTGCAATACCAGCAACAAGTCCAAGAATTACGTAAAAAATGTAAAAAACCACCTAAATCTCCCAAAGTAAAAGTATTTTTTATTATCAAACATATCCACATTTTTTTCAACACCATATTTTCAAAGAGCAAATTAAAGGGGGAATACCTCATTGTATTCCCCTCTGTCCCCCTTTTATGAGGTTAACAATTTAACCCAGAAAATCCTTAACCATCTTTTCCATTTCTTTAATATCTTCTTCTTCGATTAAGTCTTCAATTGTCACATATTTTCCAACATTCCCGGTGAGCGGTAATTCATCTGTATTTACAGGAAGAGTCTTTTTACCAGGTCTCCAATTTGCAGGACAGACCTCCCCAGTTTTATGTGAATGCTGATGTGCGATTATCTGTCTTAAAAATTCTTTAACACTTCTACCAACCGGTGGAGACTGTATCTCTTCTGCAACAATAATTCCGTCTGGATTAATCAAAAATCTTCCTCTAAGAGCAAGTCCAGCACCTTCAATCATAACTCCAAACTTCCTCGACAATTCACCTGTAGGATCTTCTGCTATTTTTAACTTCAGGCCTTCAAGCAATGGCTCTGTTTCCACAAATCTTTTATGGGAATATTTTGTGTCCGTGGAAACAGCAAGTACTTCTACACCTAATTTTTCTAAAAAGGGAAGTGCCGCATTCATGGCAGCAATTTCAGTTGGACAGACAAAGGTAAAGTCTGCAGGATAAAAACAAATCACTGCCCACTTACCCTTGTAATCATCACTGCTTACAGTGATGTACTCTCCTGTTTTTGCATCATAAGCAGCAGCCTTAAATTCAGGCATCTTCTTTAAAACTAAAACTCCATTTTGTGTGTTTAATGTTGTGTTTTCCATAATATCCTCCTCGTTTAATTTTTCTTTTTTTTCTAAATTTTCAGCAAATTCATTCATGTTTGTTTCGCAAGCCATATTGCCTCCTTTTTTATTTGCAAATAATTTGCATTTGAAATTATATGGTACACTTATTAATTCAACCTGTCAAGTATTTTTTTATTTTTTTATTATAATCTTAGAAGTATTGATGGACAATGATTCTTAAGAAAAAGTTTAAAAATTTCTCAAAGTTATTTTTTCCTTTTTAAAGTCCACCTACCCTTTCCCATTGGAAAAAATTTACTACCCAATATGAAATTTCCATTTATTAAAAAATTGGAAATCACTCTTCCCTTGAAAGTTATATCCCCTGTTCTATTAGAAGTTTTAAAAATCAATAGGCCATCTTTTAAGATATACTTACCCTTATAAACAACTCTTCCTTCATCACCTTCCAATACTGCCTTATATAAATTATCTTTTCCCAGAGTTTTAAATTCCACTTTCATAAATCTCTTTCTCTTAGTACTTTCTGGCACTTCGAAAATTTTCCCAGCCATGGCAAGTCTCTCTGTGGCATTTTTGCCTATTCCCAAAATTTTAAATATATAAGGAGCAATTTTCATCAAAGAATCGAAATAGGTAATCTTGGTAACCTGAAAATAGCCCTGCCATACTCCAGAAATATCACCATTTTTTAAGACAAATTTAATTATAGTGGGTTTTGAATCTTTTAAAATAAACTTCTTCTTTACTACCCAGAACCTCCCATCTCCAACCGGCACTTTCACATACGCTACATGAGGAAACCCCGCATTTATATATCCAAGGTTTGTGCACATGAAAAGGGCTTTTCCACTTTTTTTAGTTTTCTTCTTCCAAAATTTCCTCAGAGAGCGATTTTTCACAATAAATCCCACTTCAACATCCTTTAAATTTTTTATCCTATCACCATTTTTAGAGAGTAAAACTATTTTTATTAAATGTTTCTTGTTCAAAAAACTTACAATCCTTTTTTTGACTGAAATTGTGTATTTTTCTTGTGCAACCAGATATTCTCTGCACAATTTTTCAAGAACACTCTTATTGTATAATTTTAGTTGTAGTAATAATCCATCTCTCAATCTCTTTCTTAAATCCTCATTTAATCCTCCACCACCAGTAAAGCCACTACCACCCAGTTCACTCTGCAATAACGCAATTTCCGTGTCATTGTTCCACAACTTACTTACATAACTTCTAAAACTGTTTTCAATTGCCTCTCCTATCCTTTCTGGATGTTTTCTATTTAAATTAATAACACTTTTCAATCTTTTATACCAAAAGGGTCCCTTTTCCCCCTTTTTCCTTCTCAAAGAAAGCCATCTGCTCCCAATCCTTTCATATAACCTTTCCCTTCCACTTATTGCCTCATTCATAAATTTATTCAAGGAATAGTCAATTACAAAAACCCCAACCATGGCAATATTCATGGCTCTTGTTGGTATTGCCTTTCCTATTCCATAATAACTTAAACTTTTGGTAAAATTAAAAACCGCATCACTCTTTTTGCCATTATAAACATCGATCCCAAGTTGAAAAAAACTGAGAGCAAGTCCAAACTCAGGCATTAACTCATTAAAACTTTTAAATCCTTCCATATACATCGCATTTTCAGAGAAGGAAGTAATATTTGAAGTAATCCCAAGCCATTCATTAAAGGTATTCCAATAATCATTAGCCGCTGAAGGCATAATGTACTTTATATTCTTTTTATAATTTTTTATCATTCTTACCGATTTTTGAGGAGACAAATTAACCTTCTTATATATGAAATAGGATGGAATCTTCATCACTGGAGAATAATCCAGATTACTTTTAAACTGGATAGGGAGAAAAGTAGTAAAATGATCTGTTAAAACCACAAGTTTATTTCTTTTCATAAATGAAAGAGGATAGTCAATTATCTCTCCCTTTTTAATCGCCACACATAAGGGTGAATAACCTCTAAATATCCTTGAATCAAGATTACTAAATTCAATTTTTGCTGGAAAATTTTCTTTAGTGACTTCATCAAGTTCTATGTCAAGAGGTGAAGATAACAATAAACCATTTTTTACCTTTATTCCTCCCACCTTTGATATTTTTACCTTTTGAGTATTCCCTTTGAAGGGTGAAAAAATATCCAGGGATGAACCGTGGTAATCAATCTTTTTTTCAAACCCATCCCCCCATTTTATTATCTTTTTTTCACTTTCCAATCTTCTCAAGTTACTAAAATCAATTTTCAACTCATCTGGATTTTTATATTTAACATCAAAACTCTTATCCTCAATGAAATCGTAAACATAAGGGGAAATGAGAAGATAAAGCCCCACAAAAACTCCCAAAACAACTCCTATCCTCAATAACCAACCGAAACATCCAACCCTTTCATTTCTACTATCTTTTTGAGAATTTATTTCTCCATAAACACTCCTTCTGGGAAAAAACTGGGGGAAAAGCACTTCAGCCCTTTTCCATCCATCAAGCCCCTCGTACCAGCAGAGGGTATCTTTTTTAACTCTACCTTCTGTTATCCATCTTGAGACCTGTTCCATTTTATAAGGTCCAAATCGCCTTCCATCAATTAAAAGAAAGAAATTATCCATATTAAACCTCAATTTAAAATCACATACATCATAACACATCTGAAAGAAATATTTAAAAATTTAAATATTTTTTCACTTTGACATAAAATAAAAAGACCTTAGGCAATGTACAATTAATTGTGCCAGGGAAAAAAATCTTCTCATCAAAAGAAAGAGGTTATAATTAACCTCAAAAAAAATGACTGAAAAGATATGAAACACAATGAACAATTTAATTTTTACACGAAATTCTGAAACTTTTCAAGGAGATTCACAAAAATTTTATTAGAAAAGAGGAAAAAATACCTTATGGAACATCAAATAGCAAAGGTAAAGAGTTACTACAGAAAAACTTCTAAAACCAATCTTGGGAAATGAAGTTGAAAATCTCCGCACAAGAGATGGGAGAATTGGGGCGAGACCTGATTGGAAGAAAAATTTAAAAAAAGTGTCTTTAAAAAGTGATAGCAAAATTTGAGATTTCCTGCCCTTCAGATTACCATGATGTAGGGAGAAAAAAATCAAAAAATTTAGTGTCAGGCAAGAAGAAATCTGGTGCATGAAATTGGGATTGGTGTCAGGCAAGATCTGGATCTAAGATTTACTATTTGCAATTTGAATCAAAAAATTTTCTGGTAAAAAGCAAGTATGACTTTTTTTCCTCTACAAACCTTTTAAGACTTTTTTTTATGGTAGGCAAATAAAAAACAGATTAAATTCAGGCAAAAATAAAGTTTTCTAAAAAATACTAACGATTAAGCATCTCTATTTCCCTTCTATAAGTTCTAAGGGCTTTCAGGGTGGATAAGTAAGAAAAGAAATTTAAATCTGGAAAATTAAAGTCCTCTGGAAGAAACCAGCGATTAAGAAAATTTTTTTAACTTCCACTTCAACCTATCCTACAATTTTATTTTTACCATGTTGTTTTGCTGTATAGAGATTTTCATCTGCGATATCAATTGCTTCCTCAATTTCCTTATCGTTTTTACCCACCAGATTGATACAATTTACTCCCCCACTAATTGTTATTTTCAGTTTTTTACCTTCATTTATGGAAATTTCCATTTTTTCAATGGATTTTCTTATTTTTTCTGCTATTTTGATGCCATTTTCTAAATCTGTTTTCAGAGCGGCAATGAGAAATTCTTCTCCTCCATATCTTGCAATTATATCACTCTTTCTAACATTTTTTTTCATCCTTTTTGCAACTTCCATCAATACCTTATCTCCTACAGAGTGTCCATAGGTATCATTTATCTTTTTAAAATCATCTATGTCAAACATTAAAAAACAAATGTTAAAAATTTTTTCTCTTTCATGGATATTCTTTAATAATTTGAGGGAATTCATAAAATATCTTCTATTATATAGATTTGTAAGATAATCCTTCTCTGACATTTCCTTGAGAGTTTTATTTTTTTCTTTTAGTTCTTCATTTAATTTCTCAAGTTGCAAAGTTCTCTCTTTTACAAGGGCGTTTAATCTTTTACGTTCTACTTCAAGTTTTTTTGTTCTCCACCTGGTAAAAGATGTGTTAATAAAGATTAAAAATAAAAATGTAATAAGTATAATTAATGAAACATATCTTTTGTTCCTCCACCATGGAGTTGGGATTATCAGGGTTGCGATTTTTTCAACAATTTCTTTATTAGAGTAAACAGATGATACTTTAAGTAATAGTGGATGGGAACCGCTTGGAAGGGATGTGTAATAGATTTCCATATTTTTAAAGTTTTTAATTCCATTCCACCTTTTATTGATACCTTCAAGTTTATAATTGATTTTTAGAGAATATTCATTTCTATACCACACAACCTCAAATTTTATGTGTATTTCCTTTGCATTATAGGGCAGGTTTATGTGTTTACTTTTGAATTTTCTGATTATTCTAAATTTGTCATTTTGATAAAAAGAAATCTCCTTTAATATTATATTGGGATTTAATACTGTATTTGACCTTCCACCAAGTCCCAAATTTCCAATCTTTGCTATTCCACCAAATAATCCAAACCAGATATTTTTGTGTGAATCAGAAAGAATTGCGTTGTGTGTTGTAAACTCATTGCCAGGTAATCCATCATCTTTAGTGAGGATTTTAACTACCTTTTTCTTTTTTATATCAAATAGCATGGCACCACCATCACTTCCGATCCAGAGATATTTTCCCACAGGATATAGCACAGATAAACCATAGGGCAGAATACCACTTTCGGTGGAGTAGAAATTTAATTTTCCATTTATAAACTGGCATAATCCATAATTTGCTGCTGCCCAGATTGAGTTTCTGTATATTAAAATGTCAAATATGGATTTTGCAACTTTTAAATTTGAATTTTTAATCTGAGTAAATTTTCCGTTTTTGTACCTTAAAATTCCTGCCCCAAGTGTTCCCAGCAATATGCTTCCATCCTTATCCCTTTCAAGGCATCTCACATAGGATACTGGAAGTCCACTTTTTATATCAAATTTTTTCCATTTTCCGTTATTATATATTGAAAAACCACTTTTACAGGCAACATATATTTTACCATCTTCTATCAAAATATCTGTTACGTTATTTCCGGGAAGAGAATTGTTTTCCTTTGTAAATCTGAGTGTTTCTCCACTTTTTTTAACTTCAATTAGTCCACCCCCTTCAGAGGCGAAAAAGAAATTTCCATTTCTATCCCTTTCTATATCCCATATGGGAAATTGATTTACAAGTTTGTTTTTGAATTTTTCAATTTTCTTATCTGAAATTATGAAAACTCCTGCTGTCGTACCCACATACATGGAGTTATTTTTCTCATCCCAGAAAAAACATATGAAACTTCCTGGATTTATTTCAAGTAACCTTTTGTAGACCATCATATTCTGGGATATTAATTTTATTAATCCATGATTTGTGCCAAACCATAGGATACCGTTGGAACTCTGAAATGTGCTCAAAACCCTCACTCCGGGAATTCCATTTTTTGAGGTATAGACATTTGTTTCCCTTCTATCTTTTTTTATTAGACCTTTATTTGATGCTATCCAGAGTGTTTTATTTTCAGAGATTAAAGCGTCAAAAATTATACTACCATCCTTTTCTGTAGAAAATAATTTTTCAATTTTATTTTCTGAAAGATTTAACGAATATAGATTGTGTTCTGAGATGAGAAGGAAATTTCCCTTCCCAATTTTTTTTATTCTCTTGATAGGTTTTGTTTTTTCCAGTTTTTTTATGATGTTGTTTTTAAAATTTATTAGAAAATTTTCACCATTTTCAGAACCAAGTATAAATTTTCCTCCTCCAATATCTGCTATTGAAATTGGATTAATTTCTGCGTAGCCCATATATTCCCACTTTTTAATAGAAAATGAAAATTTATAAATTCCCTTTTTTTTCACACATGCAAATATATTTGTGCCATTTTGGGTAGTTATTGTGAAATCAGATATTTCACCAATATTCTCTATTGGAACAAATTTTTTGCTACCTTTTATGTGATAAGCCATACCTTTTATAGTTAGAGCAACAACTTTGCCTTCAAGTGATGCCATTATTTTTGTAATAGATTCACTGGGAAGACCTTCTCTTAATCTAAAATTTGTAAATGTAAATCCATTAAATCTCGATATACCTGAAGCACATCCTACCCAGAGTATTCCATCTTTATCTTCAGTTATGCTCCACACCTGTGATGAGGCAAGTCCATCATCTGTGAAATAATCCCTTAAGGGAAGATACTGAGAATAAATTGTTATAGAAAGTATACAGAATAAAATTAAAAAATAGAATATTCTATTTTTCATAACTAAATTTTATCTATTTTTGCCTTGCATTACAAGTTTAAAGAGATTTTGAAAGTCTTAAATGGTATAATTTCTAAGAGGTGCTTGTATGTATGAATTTTTTTTTAACATGCCACATGTACTTCAGGCATTTTTTGCAACTATTTTTACATGGCTGGTAACTGCCCTTGGGGCTTCTGTGGTATTTTTTAAAAAGGAAATTAGTAGAAAGGTTTTAGATGCATCTCTTGGATTTTCAGCGGGGATAATGATTGCCGCCTCCTTTTTTTCTCTACTGCTTCCTGCAATTGAAATTGCCAGAGAGGGGAGTACCCCTGAGTGGATTCCTGCTACAGTTGGATTTTTGATAGGAGGGTTGTTTTTAAAATCAATTGATTCTGTTGTTCCACATCTACACCTTTTTTTACCCATAGAAAAGCAAGAAGGGTTAAAAATAAAACTTTCAAAGACCACTTTGCTTGTCCTTGCCATAACTATACACAATATTCCAGAGGGAATAGCAGTTGGAGTTGCTTTTGGCAGCATTGGAATGTATAAAGGTGCAACTTTAATTGGAGCAGTTGCTCTTGCCGTGGGAATTGCCATTCAGAATTTTCCCGAGGGGATGGCAGTATCACTACCTCTTCTAAGGGAAGGGGAGACTCGATTTAAAAGTTTCTGGGTGGGACAACTTTCTGCAGTTGTTGAGCCAATAGGTGGAGTGGTAGGTGCGACTCTTGTGACTTTTTCAAAGTCTTTATTACCATATGCCCTTTCTTTTGCTGCTGGAGCCATGATTTATGTTGTTGTTGAAGAATTGATACCTGAATCACAAAGTGGAGAAAATGTTGATATTGCAACTATTGGTACAATTCTTGGCTTTGCGTTGATGATGGTTTTAGATGTTTCGTTGGGATAGGTATGTAAATAAAAGGTTAATCTTTTTTCTCAAAATTTGAAATTAGCATTCCCAGAAACACTAAAAAACCTCCCATGATTCCTTTTTCAGGTAAAGTTTCCCCGAGAATTAGTGATGAAAATAGAAAAGCAAAAACAGGTTCCATGGAGTATATTATCCCCGCCCTTGTGGCAGTGGTTTCTCTTTGGAATTTTCCCTGTAATATGAAAGCAATTGATGTTGCAAAAATACCAGTTATGATCACTGCAATTAAGATCTCTGTATCAATTTTAAAATTCCATTTTTCCCTTGTTAATGAAAAGATAAAACTTAGAAGGAATGTTGTAAAGATTTGAACTGTAACTATTGTGTTTTCTTCATATCTATTTGTGGAATGTTCTATGAAAATTACCTGAAATGCAAAAAATAGAGCACTCAAAAGGGTTAAAAGATCCCCAATATTAAAGCCTCCTCCTTCTGGAGATAAAAGAAGATATAGTCCCGTTATTGCAAGTAAAACTCCCGTTAAAGAGAAAATAGATGATTTTTTTCTGAAAATTATGTAATTTAATATTGGTACAATAAAAACAAGAAATCCTGTAATGAACCCGGAACGGGATGCTTTTGTAAAAATAAGTCCAATTGTCTGAGATGCCATCCCCATGAAGAGGAAAAATCCTATGAGAACTCCCCAGATAATGTTTTCTCTTTTCAATTTTAATCTGGTAAAAAAGAGCAAAACTAAACTTGCCAGAAAAAATCTCATGGATAGAAATGCAAATGGTGGAACTTTTGATACAGCACCCTTTATGAGAGGAAAAGTAAGTCCCCAGATTAGTGTCGTAAATAGTAGTATGATTTCTGCTTTGTTTAATTTCATTGGGCTTTTCAGGAAAACTAATCCTAAAATTTAGTCCTCATTATATTGCTTTTTATGTTGAAACAAAATTGAATTTTAGTTGTTTAAGTATTAAAGGGAGAAGTTAAAATGAAAAAGGTTATGGTAATTCCCTTTTGCTTTATTTTTTTTCTATCATTTATTTCGTGTAATAAATTCGAATCTCTTAAGGGTTCAATAGTAGTAAATGGTTTGGAGAGGGATTTTTATTATCATTTGCCTGAAAATTTTAAAAAGAAGGAGCATCTTCCACTGCTTATAGCTTTACATGGTGGTGGTGGGTCTGGGCGTAGTATAATGCTTCACAGTAATTTTAATTACATTTCCGATAGGGAGAGATTTATTGTTTTATATCCCAACGGAATCAAAAGACATTGGAATGATGGAAGAAAAAAAAAGGTTTATTAT
>Ga0256842_1002405_pt1 | contig 13494 bp, 13 predicted proteins | sample 4559240metaG_FD_185973 | JGI IMG/M metagenome (GOLD analysis project Ga0256842, IMG submission 185973) | Hydrothermal vent microbial communities from Guaymas Basin, Mexico - 4559-240 | ecosystem: Environmental > Aquatic > Marine > Hydrothermal vents | place: Mexico: Guaymas Basin | collected...
GATTTAGGAATGATGCAAGAACGCCTTCATCAACAAGATTCTCATTAAAGAATATCAGACGAACACCCTTTCTCACAATTAAAAACGCTGACAGGAGAAACTCCCGGACATTGTTGTTTGAGAGCCCATCCAAATCAAAAAAAGCTGAACCCTGAATAAAGGAAGGAAGGCCTGAAACACAAGACACTCTCCTTGTGAAAACAAATGCAGAGGATAATATTTCAATGTGAATAACAAAATCAGGATTATCAAGATTGACTATTGGCGGGTTCTCTCTAAATTCTGAGAGGATGCGCGAAGCAACTTGCTTGTTTATTTCTGGAGAGATAAGTGGAAAACTCTTGTTAGAACGATGCGCCTCCACTTTAAAAGTTCCTGTCTGGAACTCCTGTTTAAAAACAAGTAAGGAAATCTCTTCAATACTTTCTATGCTTAAGCCAGTTTTATATGCAATGGAAAGCGAAGAAACCCCAAAGACACGCCTAAGTGAAGAAATAACCTTATGAACAAGATTAGATTCCCAAAAATTGTGTGAAAAGGAGATGATAAATCTGGAGTAATCCAGCTCAACATTAAAATTTTCTTTACCAAGACAAGTTGCAAGAGCAGAGATAATATTTCTCTTAAGAAGACCAACAAAATCCGAACGATTCTTTCCTTTAAGGGATATTTCAGGAGAATAAGCAAGCAGTAAAACCTTCTCAAAATAGGGATTCATAGAATAAGCAAGCTAAGAACAGCTTAAAAAACTTTTCAAAGAAAACAAAAATAAAAGAATAAGATTGCTCAACCACAGTGAGCATTTTGCGAGGCATCTGTTGAAGATGTTAAATTCATAGAGCAACCTGCTGGCTTGCTGCCAGAGTACTCATCACAAATCGCGGACATGTAACTACTTGGCGTTCTTGCACCATTGTAAGGCTTGCCACCAACAAACACTGTTGGAGAACCTTCAGCTCCAACTGCCTCAGACAACGCCTGCTCCTGCTGTAAATACTTAACGCCATTCTCTTTAACACAATCCTCAATCTTGTTAACATCCAAACCAAGAGATTGAGCAACTGCCTTCCATTTAGCATCAGAATTCTGCGAAGTGGAATTCTTATTCATTGCCAAAGCAAAGTCAAACCAAGCTTTGATGCCATATAAATTGTAAACACAAAGCTCTCTTTCATCCTCATGAACCTCTTGAATGCCATGCATAGAACACAACGTGCCATTTTCTATGCAGAAGTTCGGATTGCTGTGTAAGTAGTGGGAATAAATAATGTAGTGAGGCACGAATGTTGCATTGTTGTGCAGAGCTTCATAATAGACAGGAGCAATTGCCTCTTCAGCTTGATTACCAAATGGGCAGTAAGCCATTACAAAAAAATCAATTCTTGGCTTACCAGAGGTCTCATTCTCAAAGTTACTCCTAAGCTTCTCCTGTTCTGCCAACTTTTCCTCAAACTTGACCCGCTCATCAGCATTTAAATAATAAGGCATCCTTGAAAGTTTTTCTCCTGACACATAATAATAATCTCCTTGTGGGGAGAATAAACCCTGATTAACCCTGCTCCAGATGGGAGATGACTCCATCTGCGACTTCAACACAACAAAAGCAGGAAGTGCAGTGATGTTCTTCATTTTAGACAAGAGCTTCTTGCCTTCAGCGGAGTTGTAAGGCACAACCTTAACTGTAAAATTCTGAAAGAACTGCTCAACACCCTTATTCAAATCCTCATTATGGCAATATGTGCAGTCAGGATTCTCAATTAAGTAGATAACCCTTGGGCCTGAAACTGAACTTGAAGAAGATGCTGATCCTGATAACTTCCAGACCCTAAACCCTTGAGTTGGAATTGAGATTATCAAAGCAACAGCAAACACAATCGCCAAGCACATCCAAAAAGATTTTGAATCAAAGAATTTTGTAGGCACTTCCTCACGATGAGAACTATGCTTATGAACCTCCTGAACAGATTTGTGCTCCTTTTCTTCTTTCTTATTTCCCTCTTTATGTTCTTTAAACTCTTTCTTAGATTTCTTATGCTTAGACATAAAAATCACCCCGAAAAAAGAAGGAGCAATGTCTATTTTTAAAAGTTTTGATTTTAAATCCACTTCAACTAAGCTTAACCGGTTATAAAATTTCTTTTATCAAAAAGATTTAAATAATAGTTAACAATAGTTAACAAAAATGCTCCAACCACAAGAAGTGGAAGTGTGGTATGTCATACCCGCAATAAGGAAAGGATTAGTTGAAGAATTGAAAAAGTTAGGTGTTAAAGAAACAGACATATCAAGAATACTCCACATAACAAAAGCATCGGTAAGCCATTATCTAAAAAACAGCAGAGCAAATGAGGACCTACGAGGAATAAAAAAAGAAATAAAGAGAGGAGCAAGATTGATACTGAGAGGAGAATGCCCCACAAAGATTATACAAAAACTCACAATTATCTCCATGCAAAAAGGGGTTACATGCAGGATACACAAGAGAATTGATGGTATAAAGAATAACTGCCAACTTTGTGGTGAACTGTACAAAAATGTTAAGGTGAAAATATGATTGAAGTTCAGAACTTGGTTCTAGAAAAGAATGGGAGAAGAATACTTGACAATGTAAGCTTTAAAACTAACAAGAACCTATTCGCAATAATTGGAGCAAACGGAGCAGGAAAAACCTCTTTAGCATACTGCATAATGGGAATAGAAAAATGCTCTGGGAGCATCAAAGTTGACGGAGAAGAAATAAACAACCTCAAAGTGTATGAAAGGGCAAAGAAAGGAGTCACCTTAGCATGGCAAATACCCGCAGAGTTTGAAGGAATGAAAGTGAAAGATTACCTAAAAGCAAGCTGCAGATGTTTAAACCTGAATGAAAATAAAAAGGAAGAACTGATAGAGAGAACAATTGAAAAAACAGGATTAAACAGAGAGTATCTCAATAGAGAAATATCCAAACTTAGCGGTGGAGAAAGAAAAAGGGTTGAACTTGCAAGTGTGTCATTGGTAAAGCCAAGGATAATCATATTAGATGAACCTGACTCAGGAATTGACTTAATAAGCTTTGATAAAATAATTGAGTTCATAATGGAACTAAGCAAAGAATCCCAAGTGCTTATAGTTACGCACAGCAAAAAAATATCCAGCATGACAGAAGAAGCATTACTCTTAAAAAATGGGAGAGCAATTAAGCTCGGACCTACAGAGGAGATATTAAAATTGTATGATGAGGTAAAAAAATGAGCGACCAAATAATTGAAGAACTAATAAGATATGCAAAGCAAAGCATTGATGATAAGAAGATAGTTGAAAAATTGCACAGCAACGAAGTGTCAAGAATAATAATTCATGAAGGAGAAATAGAAGATAATAAAGCAGTTGAGGGAGTGAAGATAAAAGCTAAAAGAAAAAGCGACGGATTCGTAGAGGTCAAAATAATCATAGAGAAAGGAAAAAAGATAAAAGAACCCGTGTACATGTGCTTTGGAGTTTTAAGTCCAGACTACGAACAAAAGATAGACATGGAAATAACTGCTGAGGATAAGTCTGAAGTAAAAATGTACGCCTTCTGCACATTCCCAAAATCAATAAAGGTAAAGCACATAATGAAAACCAAATATAAAATTGGGAAGAACGCTAAATTTTCATATGATGAGTTTCACTACCATGGAAATATAGGGGCGAAAGTCAAGTCGCATACAGAAGCAGAAGTGGGAGAGAACTCGCAATTAACCACAAATTTTGCCTTAATATATGGAACAGTGGGAAGCTTAGATTACAAGATAAAAACAAAGCTAAAAAACGAATCAAAGTTTGCAGCGATAACAAGAGTAAAATCACGAATGAACGATGAGGTATTCGTAGAGGAGAGTGCAAAATTAGAAGGGAAGAATGCTGCTTCTGTATTAAAATCAAGATTAGTAGCAACAGACAACTCCAAAGCAAATTTTGTAGGGGAAATTATTGGAGAAGGGAATAATTCCAGAGGACATGTTGACTGCAAAGAGATAATTATGAACAACGCTGTTGCAGAAACAACTCCAAAATTAAAAGTTGTGAATAAAACATCAAGATTAACTCATGAAGCAGCAATAGGAAGTGTGGATAAAAAAGAACTCCAAACATTAGAAGCAAGAGGACTCACAAAAGAAGAAGCAATAGACCTCATTGTAAAAGGAATGATGGAATAAAATGAAAGCTTTGCACTTAATTTCAGATGGGATTGACAGCGTTGTAGCTGCACACATACTACTGGAAAAAGGATATGAACTTGAATTCTTACACTACAGTTTTGGTGACGACGCATTGAAAGAAATTATGCTGAAAAAAGTTACAGAGCTTATTAAGAAGTTAAGTCAAATCCACAACAAAGAGCTAAAACTTAACACAATAGATTACAATATCTTTCAAAAAAAGAAGATTAAAAATTACAAGATACACTGCGTCCTGTGCAAGAGAACAATGCTAAAAACCGCAGAAGCATTAAGTGAAAAAACAAACGCAGAGTTCATAAGCAACGGCGACAGTTTAGGTCAGGTTGCATCTCAAACTTTAAGAAACATAGAGGCAATAGACCAAGGGATGAATAAGATTATTTTGAGACCTCTATTCGTAATGGACAAACAAGACATAATAAGAATTTCCAAAGAAATAGGAACCTATGCGATTTCTATAAGAAACTCTAAAAGGTGTCCATTCTTACCAAGAAAGATAAGCACTAAAACAAGGATGAAAGATATAAAAAAAGCAGAGGAAGAGATAGGATTAAATAACCTTATTGAAGAGATGATTAGAAAAAATGAGTGCATAACCATAAAAGCATAGACGCCGCGGCTGGGATTTGAACCCAGACGTCCTTGCGGACACCAGATTTTCAGACCAGATACTCCAATCTGGCGCACTACCAGGTTATGCGACCGCGGCAACAAGATAAGAGAAAAGAAGGAGTTTTTAAATGTTTTTATAACAGAACAACTTATTGATAAAAAGTATAATAAAGCATTACTCCCAAAACAGCAGAGATATACATAAATTAGACAGTAGAATATAAACATGATAAGGAGAGAATATGAAGAGTAAAGTTTGAAATAGTGAAACTAAAAAAAATGAATTAGGAAACAATCACTTAATTAAGTAACCAGAGTTCTGCTCGGCAAACTCCTTAGCGTAGCGAAGCTTACTATTACTTTCTGCATATATTTCATACAGAATATCTCCAGAGACAACGCGGTCAAGCTTCTTCTTCAAAAGGTAAACGCCAGCCTTCTTGTCAAAAGGTGCACCTGCAAAACGCGCAATTAAGGAGATTGTCCTATTATTAATGGAGACAATCCTGCCGGATTTATTCGCTCTAACAATAGCCTTAAAACGGGCAAGTTCTATTTCAGAACTATGAGTAATCTTGGCACCTTGATTTTTGAGAATTGTTAAAAATTGTTCGCGAGCACGACCAGATTCCAAACTCTGCTTAGCCAACTTCAAAGCTTGGTCAAAACTAACCCTCTTAGTCATGTTAATAAGATGAGCTGACATCAACAAACCCTTCTGCTCCAAATCAAGAGGTCTGCGGTGATCCCTCTCAAACAGCCATAAGACATCCCTTGCTTCAAGAACGGGACCAATACCCCTTCCAATGGGTTGAGAACCGTCAGTGATGATAACTCTTATCTTCATATCAAGCATTTTTCCAAGAACCTCAAACTTATGTTTAAGACGAATTGCTTTTAATCTTGACTCAATCTTAGCACCTCTACCTAGAGGTATGTCAATCAGAACATGATTTGAAGAAACTGACTTCTTTTTAGCAAGTATGCTGGCTAAAAGCTGACCTTCAGAATCAACAGATAAAGGTCGTTCAACCTTAATAATTCTATCATCTGCAGGAGCTAAATTAACTGAACCACCCCAAACCATAAACGCATTTGACTTCCTAATGAACCGCTTCAAGTCATCAAGTGAGAACTCCACATGAGTCAAGACCTCAACAGTATCAGCAGTCCCGGCTGGGCTTGTAATCGCCCTTGAACTCGTCTTTGGAATAACAATACCCAAAGAGGACACAATCGGAACAATAACCATTGTTGTTCTGTTACCTGCAACCCCCCCTATGCAATGCTTATCTGCAACAACTCTGCTGTTAATTTTAAGAATATCTCCAGTGGATATCATTGCTTCTGTTAAGTACCTTGTTTCCCTAAGGGACATGTGATTTGAGTAGCACGCAGAAACAAAGTAAGCAATTTCCATATCTAATAATTTATCGTTTGTGATGTCTTCAACTATTTGCGTTATCTCCTCCCTACTGAGCTCAAAACCATCAAGCTTCTTCTTAATATAAGAGAGAGAAACTGGCTTCTCACTCGGAGCAACACTTACTGACTCCCCCTCTTTAAATTTTAAAGAGGTAAAGACCTCATCAAACAAACCGATCTGACCTCTTCTAATATGATTAGGCGTTATGTCCAAAACAGCAGTTACAGAGTCGCCATTCCTGCGTATGAGATTAACACGGTCTCCTTTATGAAGAGCAAGAGAAGACGCATCCGCCTCATTCATCAACACAACAAATGTTCCGCCAGTGCTTATTTTAAGTCGCCTAACTCTCATAAAATCACCCCTTTACAAACAAGGATACTCCATATTTTGAATAAAGCTTAATCAAGGACAAAAGTAAAACCATGACAAGCGGACCTGCCAAAACACCTACAAAACCAAATAAGTAAAGACCCCCAAGTATAGAAACTAAAACCAATAAGGGATTAAGATTTGAGGAAGTGCTTACAACCTTTGCTTTAACAATGTTATCAACAGAGCCAACGATGAAAGCTCCATAAATCAAGAGCGCAATTCCCTGAAATAGAAACAAATGCGACCCCATATAATAACCTTGCAAGAGTTTAATAACTGCAAGAGGGAACCAAATAAGAGGCGGTCCAACAAAAGGCAGGAGAGAAACAAAGAATGTGGCAACCCCCCACAGGAGAGGATCCGGAACTCTAAATAGATAAAAACCAATTGTAGCAAAAATTGCTTGGGCCAAAGCAGCCATAAAAGAGCCGTACAGAATAGACCGAGTCATAGAGGAAATTTCCTTCTCAAGAAAATGCTTGTGCTTAATGTTAATCTCTAAAACCTTTTTAAGAGAATTAACAAACTTTTCTCCATCTCTAAAAAAGAAGAAGAGTGCAAAAAAGAACACGAAGGAATTAAGAAGGAAATTCGGAACAGAAAGAACCCAATGCGAAGTTCGGGATAAAATAAAGGATTCAACCTCAGAGATAATCTGTGAACTTAAAGAAGCCAAACTGACAGATAAACCAAAAAAGCTGAACGATGAGTTTATCTTAGATGACAAGACGGGGACAGACATCGAAGAATTCATAGTAGAATAAAAATGGACAAGTTCACTAACAAGACCATTAAGAATTAAAAAGGAAGGAACAACAACAACTAGCAATGAGAAAAGAAGCATCAGAGAAGCAGACAAGTTAGGATGTTTAATTTTAGCATCCAGTCGCTTGTAGATGGGATGTAGAAGATAAGCAATTATGGCGGCGCTGAACAATACCTTCCAAAAGGGAAGAATCATCAAAAAGGAAAGAACCACAACCACAATTACAAACAAGGTAAAGAAAAGATTAAACGACTTGATAGCAACCACCTCTTTAAAAAAACAGAAGGGGAGAAATATTAAAAAACTTTCTGAAAATCACAAAGAAAAATTTTTAAATTGGATAAACAAAGATGTAGAACATGATCTATTTAAGGCAGATATTCAAAAGCAAAGTATGCGTGCTCACTTTCATAATTGCTCTCATCATTAGCTATCTGTTAATACCCAAAAAGGCATTCTATGGGGTTTACACAATAATATCTGTTTTATTTATGATAAGCCTCGCACTAACAATTACCTGCATAGTCAGAAACACAAAAGAAAAGGTCCTTCTGGCAAGAACCTACGAAAGCTCAATAATAGGAATAATTGCCACAGCAATAGGTCTAGCTTCTCTGCAAGTTTGTGGAGTTGGAGCACCTGTTTGCGGAGCCGCAGTAGGAGTAGGAATATTAGCATCTGTAATGCCCTACACACTGATGAGCACAATAACAAATCATGCGGGAACACTCTTAATAATCTCAATAATCTTTCAAATAACAGCACTTTACTTTATGAACTGCTTCAAGAGCATAGAAGAACACAACAGAAATATGCTAAAAACAGGAAAAGCAAAGATAAAAATAAACCCGAAATATTTAAATAATAAATAAGAAAACCTACAAGCAGAGGGCCCGTGGTTTAGTGGCTATAACGTCACCTTGACGATAAAATTTAATTATCAAAATGGTGAAAGTCCCCGGTTCAAATCCGGGCGGGCCCATACCAACATTCTACAATTTTAACAATTCTGTCTTTTCGATAAAACCTTTTTTCCAAAAGGTTTTGTTGCACATCCGGGCGGGCCCATACCAATATTCTACAAATTCATCAGAGCAGGTTACACTAATTACTTCTAAACAAATAAATGGAGAAAAGTCAAAACGAATTAAGATAAAGCCTCCGGCGGGAGTCGGACCCGCGACCCCCACCTTACCAAGGTGGTGCTCTACCACTGAGCCACGGAGGCAAACCAATAAAAAACAAAGTGCGGGGGCTGGGATTCGAACCCAGGAACCCACTAAGGGACTAGATTCCTCATAATGGGCGGTCATGCAATCACAGCAAAAAGCTCATAACTCATCTTGAGTCTAGCGCATTTGACCAGGCTTTGCTACCCCCGCAAAGAGTAGGAAAAAGAAGTAACAAAGGATTTAAAAATTTTTGCAAAATAAGGGGAAATATGAAAATAAAGGAGAATCCTGAGGACTTTGAAGTTGAAGAAGTGCCAATAATAAAATTAAAAGAGAAAGGAGCACACAAAGTGTATATGATGACAAAAAGGGATATAAGCACACAAAAAGCAATTGAAGAGATAAAAAAGAGATACAACCTAAAAAACAAGCAGATTGGATATGCAGGAGCAAAGGATAAAAGGGCAGTTACAAAACAATGGATAAGCATCAAGTGGAACAAACCCAATAAAACAATAGAATTACCAAGTATAAAACTCAAACTTGTAGGTGAAAGCAACGAAAGGATACTCCTCGGAAATCTAAAAGGCAACAAGTTCAAAATAAAGATAAAAGAACTCAATGAAGATGAAATAAAAGAATTAAATAAGATAAAAAACAAAAACGAAGAATATATGCCCAATTATTTTGGAGAGCAGAGATTCTCAAAAAACAACGAAAAAATAGGCGAACTCATAATAAAACGAAAGTTCAGAGAAGCTGCTGATATGATAAGCAAAACAGAGCCAAAGGTAAAAAAGTTCATAGATGAAAAACCAAATGACAGTTTAGGTGCGATAAGACAACTACCAAGACAAACCGCATTAATATATATTCACAGCTTCCAAAGCTTAATATTCAACAAGTCACTAAGCAGAATAATAGAAAACTACTGCACAAGAACTGCAAGTATCAAGTTAGGAAGAGAAAATCTTAAAACGAGCAGGGAATTAAAAAAATTAAAATTTACAGAAATTCCAATAATTGGCTTCGGCACAAAAATCAATGGATACAAAGATGACATAAAAAGAGTCACAAAAGAAATAATGGAAGAATATGCCATAACAGAAAAAGATTTTTTAATCAGAGAAGCTCCTGATCTCAGCGTAGAGGGGACAACAAGAAAAGCCGTTGTAGAAATAAAAAATTTAAGTATAAGAACAAACTCCAAAGAAAAAACAGCACTACTCCAATTTGAGCTTCCCAAAGGGAGTTATGCAACAGTCGCAATAAAACAGCTCACAACAAAAATTGAAAATGGACAAGAAAAACATAAAGAATAAAATCAAAAGGATAAGAGAAGAAGGCATAAATGCTGAACTTCTGGAAAAATACTTTAACATAGATAAGATAAAGGAAGACAACATAATTGAAAGCACTATTAACATAATATGGGACAAGATAGAAGATTACACAGACATATTAGAAGACATCGTCAATCCAGAGGGCGACCCAATACTGCTATTTGAAATAGAAGGATTAAATCAAGAAGAAAAACAGCTAGCGTGGAAAATTCTAAAAGAACTTATGAAGCTAAAAAGAGAAAAGGAAATAGCAGAATTAGAGAACAAAAAAGAAAAGAAGATAAAAAGTATAAACGAAACCTTAAAAGAGTGGAATAACCAGGTAGAATACATAAAGAGCATTCTGCAGAAAATGGCAGAGAATTGGGACTCCGTAAAGGATAAGGAGAATAAGATGAATTACTTAGGGTGATAAAATGAAAAAATTAATTCTCTTCATCATGGGACCGCAAGGGTCCGGGAAAGACACCCAAGCAGACCTGCTGTCAAAAGAATATAAAATACCAACAATCTCCGCAGGAGGTCTATTAAGAGCAGAAGTTAAAAGGGGCACAGAACTTGGAAAAGAAATAGACAGCTACATATCAAAAGGCTACATCGTGCCAACAAGAATAATATACAACCTTCTCATGGAAGAGATAAAGAAAGAAAGTTGCAAAAACGGATTTATACTGAACGGATACCCACGAAACACAGAACAGGCAGAGATGATAAAAGGCAAAATAGAACCAACAGCAGTAATATTGCTAAATATCCCCGATGAAATCGCAATAAGTAGGATAACTCATAGAAGGATATGCCCAAAATGCGGCAAAGTATTTATAGTGAAGAACAACAAGCCAGAATACTGCGATGTGTGTCATGTTAAACTTGTGAAGAGAGAAGACGACAAAGAAGAGATAGTAAAAAAGAGATTGAAACTTTACCACGAAAAAACAGAACCTTTAAAAGAGATATACAAAGACAAACTTGAAATAATTGATGGAACAAAAACAATAAGAGAAGTGTTTGAAGAGATAAAAAGCAGGGTTGAGAAAAGAATAGAAGGGGAGAAGTAAAAAATTACAAGCGCCCGTAGCCTAGTCTGGAAGGGCAACAGCCTCCTAAGCTGTAGGTCGGGGGTTCAAATCCCTCCGGGCGCGTCCATTCTAAATATATTAAAAATGTCTATAAAAATCATCAAAAGAAGCAAGCATAACAGAAATGATAATACAAAATCCAGAAGCAAAAGAGTTCACACTGAACAAGAATGACGACAGAACCAATCTAAACTGATTAAAGACATTCATCTCCCACACCCAAAACAAAATAAAACAAAGAAGTTTATAAAATTTTTGATAAAAAACAAAAATTTAAAAGCTAACAAGCCAAACTAAAAGAGATGAAAATCTGTGGGATAGATGAAGCAGGAAAAGGTCCAGTAATCGGGCCTATGATAATTGTAGGTGCAATGACAGATGAAAGGAGCATAGAAAGATTGAAAGAAGCAGGTGTCAAAGATTCAAAATTGCTCAGCCCAAAAAGAAGAGAAGAAATCTACAAAAAGATTACAAAATTTTTAAAATACAAAGTAGTTAAGCTCACTCCAAAAAAGATAGACACTTATGTAAAAGACAACCACTTAAATGAATTAGAAGCTGTAAAAATCTGTGAAATTATCAACGACCTAAATCCAGATGTTGCCATAATTGACTGCCCAAGTCCAAACAAAAAGGCATTCAAAGAATTTGTATATGAAAGAATAAAAAACAAGAAAATCAAATTAATTGTTGAGCATAAAGCAGATTACAAATATGAAATAGTAGGAGCCGCATCAATAATAGCGAAAGTAACCCGAGACAAAGAAGTGAGGAGCATAGAGAAAAAATACAAAATAAGCGTTGGTTCCGGGTATCCAAGCGATCCAAGAACCGCAGAATTTATAAAAGAAAATTGGAACAGAGAAGATATATCAAACATATTTAGAAAATCCTGGCAAACATGGAGGAGATTAAAAGAAAAATCAAAAACAAAACAATTAAAATTATTCTATGAGGAGGATAACTATGAAAAATAAACACCACAAAAAGAAGGAAGAAGAAAGAAAAGCAGATGAAGAAAGTAAAAAAAAGGAGATAAAAAGGCAGAGAAAAGTAAGCCTTAAAAATTTACATAAAAAAATAAAATCCTCAAAGAACTTGACAAGATACTCAACCACATTGCTAATAATAATCCTGCTCTTATTCTCATTCTATGTGAGAATGCTGCCAAAACAGCTGTCCATAACAGATGTCTGGGCAAAAAATGCTGTATATAACTCGATAAAAGAGAACATACTGAACAACATAAACAAGTATTATCCCAATCTACCAGAAGCTCAAAAGCAACAATTAGTAAATTCACAGTTCCAAGCATTCATGAACAACGAAACACAACGGCAACAGATAAACGAAGAGATAAAATATGTATCGCAGGAATTCAAGAAACAGTTTGAATACACCAAAGATGGACAGACACATATTTTGCTCGGAGATATTGACTCATACTACTGGTTGAGATGGGCAAGAAACTTAGTTGACAAACACCAATACTGCGACGCTGTTATAGACGGAAAGTGCATGGATACTCATATGATAGCTCCATTCGGAACAACAACTTCTAAAAGGCCGCATCCATACATGATATACCTCACCTATAAAATAGGAAGAATCTTCAACAAAAAACTTGACCTGATGCAGGCATCATACGCAACAATGGTAATACTAAGCTTACTCGTAACACTATTTGCATTTTTCTTAGGTAAAGAGATAGGGGGCAATGTCGCAGGATTCTTCACATCGTTAATAATCACTGTAAACCCATTTTACATAATGAGAGTAAGCGGGTCTGACGATGATGTTTACAACTTCCTACTGCCAATAATCATATTTTGGTTATTCATAAAAACAATGAAGAGCAAAACAAAGAAAGAAACAGCAATATACAGTGTTTTAACAGCAATAACCATTGGAATATACTCATTTACCTGGTCAGGATGGTGGTTCTCGATTGATATGCTCTTTGGCGGAGCAGTGCTGTTCTTAATAGTAAAAGTCGTAGAACAATTAATAAAAGATAAGAAGATAAGCGGAGGAACAAAAAAGACTGCCCTAATTTTAATTACACTCTTTCTTATGTCGTGGATAAGCGTTGGAGTAGTAAAACATTCGCCAACCAGATTTATAAGTTCATTAATAACAAGCCCTCTACATGAGTCAACAACATTAAAAGAAGTGGCTAAATCCACAGGGTGGCCAAATGTCTTCAACACAGTTGCTGAGTTAAACCCGGGATCCATAAAACAAATTGTAAATGGCGTTGGAGGAAAATTAAACTTCGCAATTGCGATAATAGGAGTGCTTGCCTTAGTGACAGTATCAATAATCAAAGAGAGAAAATATGAAAATAAAGAGAATATAGAACTTCTAATTGCAAGCATACTTGTTGTCTGGATGCTTGGAGCAACATATGCAACATTAAAAGGGGTTAGGTTCGTCCTGCTATTTATACCACCATTCATAGCAGCATATGGAGCTGCAATGGGACTTGCAGTGGAATACTCATTAAAAGTCGTAGA
>Ga0256842_1002406_pt1 | contig 13490 bp, 16 predicted proteins | sample 4559240metaG_FD_185973 | JGI IMG/M metagenome (GOLD analysis project Ga0256842, IMG submission 185973) | Hydrothermal vent microbial communities from Guaymas Basin, Mexico - 4559-240 | ecosystem: Environmental > Aquatic > Marine > Hydrothermal vents | place: Mexico: Guaymas Basin | collected...
AAACTTTTTAATTGCAAAAGTCAAAGTTCGAGCAGTGATGTCTATGGAATGCGAGATTTGTGGAAGTAGAATAGTTGGAAGGAAATACAAGGTAATTGTCGAGGGTAGCGAACTTACCGTTTGTGAAAGGTGCAAAGAGTTGGGTGTAGAGGCAAAGGCAAAGCCAACAACAAAAGTTGTTGTAAAAAAGAGAATTGTAAGAACTCCAAAGCCAATAGTTGAGGATTACGAACTTGTTGAAAACTTTCACGAAATTGTAAGAAGGGAGAGGGAAAGGAGAGGTTGGACTCAGGAGGAGTTAGCTAAGAGAATTCAGGAAAAGGCTACACTGATAAGAAAGATTGAAAAGGGGGATATTACACCAGAAAAGGAAGTTGTTGAGAAGCTTGAGAGGGTTTTGGGAGTAAGTTTGAGGGAGAAAGTTGAAGAGGTGAAGGTGCAAAAGTCGAAATCTACTGTCCCAACGCTTGGGGATGTAGTCGTAATCAGGAGGAAGAAACGCTCTTAAGCATTTTTAATATAACCTCCCCTTGCTCCTTATTTTTAGCGGTTGTTACTATGTGTATCTCCTGAACGCTCGAACCGTCTATGAGTAAAGCTCTGATATTCCCTCTCTCATCGCACCTCGTAACTTTAAACCTCACACCTCCTCCCAAAGAGGAAGCTCCGCCAGTTATAACACCGGGAACAATCTTTTTGACGTACTCGCAGAGTGCAACCTTGTATAAAAACTCCCTTCCCAACCTACCTCCAATTATCGTCGTATGAGCTCCCTGAATCTTCTCCTCTGGTGGAATGTCAACTTTCCTCAGTTCCTTTTTCCTCGTCACGAATTCTCTAAGCTTGGACACGAACTCGTTGAAAGGTAACGGCTGAGTTGCGTAAACTCTTAAATCGCTTAGAGCGTACCTTCTCACGTTTTCAAATCCAAATTTTATCTTAGATTCATCCTCACCGCTTACGTAAACCTCCCCAACCCTCCTCTCGTGTATTCTCTCAGCCAAAATTTCGAACAAGTTTCTTATAGATTCCTCCTCATCGTAAATTTCAAAAGATTGAGTTTCAACTACCTTACCGATTGCTACGAGGTAAACCTTCTTACCGATGTAAACACCGCAAGCTAAGGTGTGAACCCTTCCACAGGATAGGCAGTACGATGTGGGACTTGGTAAGGGACTTCCACACTCGCACCTCATTCGAACTTCTCTCTAAACAAAAATCCCTTCTCCTCCAAAACTTCCTTGGCTTTTTTCAAGTCGTTTGGCTTCAAAATTATCAAAGCTTTCTCTCTTTCAAAAGCGAAGGCGTAAACGTACTCTATGTTCACACCCGCATCCCCCAAAGCCTTTGCAATGTTGTAAAGTCCCCCTGGCTCATCTTTAACCTCAACAGCCAAAACATCCGTTAAAGCTACGGTAAATCCCGCAGATTTTAAAGCCTTGTAAGCATCCTCCGTTTTATCGACGACCATCCTTATAATACCGAAGTCACCAGCTTCAGCTATTGTAAAGGCTCTAAGATTTACTCCCTCTTTGTACAAAACTTCGGTAACCTCCGCAAGCTTTCCCGGTCTGTTTTCAACGAATACGGAAATCTGCTTTAGCATATTTAGGATTTGTAAGGGCAGTATAAAATCGTTACTTCAGAGAATGAATTTGTCAACTATCTCACCAGCCTCCTCCTCATCGAGGATTTCAAACTCGAGTCCCTTCTCCTTAAGCCAATCTATCAACCTCCTGTTCGGCAGAAATATAACAACTCTGTCGTTGTCCATGTCGGAATAGACGTATCTGCTGTTCTCAACGACAAAATCAACATCGTCAACTTTCTCAAAGTCCTCGTAGCTTATAGCCAAGGCACATGCATCGATCAATCCAAGTTCGAGCTTTAACGTGTCCCTGTTGGGGATGTAGTCCAAATAGGCACCATCCTCCCGCAGAACTATCATATCTTTGAGGTCTGTTAAAATGCCGTACTTAGCTCCTACAAGTTTGCAGATTCCTTCAAGCCTTCTTTCACTCTCATCATTAACGTTTCCTATGCAAACGACCATTCCGTATCTATCCGTCCCGTATTTTATGAGACCGTAGTCGAATTTGAGTGTTGTTAGAGGATGATTTACGACCACATTCCTAAATATTTCATCTTCGAAGTAGCCGAGCTTTTTGAATATACTGATGAGGTTAAAGTCGTCAACCCCCAAAGACTTAGCATACTCCCGTAGGTTGATTCGCATGATCTGAGTTGATCACGACTTATTAATTTGTTTGCCCAAAAATAAAGGAATTAAATCTTCCTCCTGTCGATTATCCTCTTAGCCTTTCCTTCAAATCTTTGCAGTGTTCCCGGATTCACGACTTCAACCTTAGCCCTGACGTTCAAATATTCTTTGAGAAGCTCTTCAACTCTCCTTTCAAGCTCCAAGATGTCTGTCGTTCTATCGATTTTGGCTTTATCGCTAAGTTCAACCTGAACGGTCATCTCATCCAAGCCATCGGGCTTTCTGTCGAGGATGATAACGTAGTGTTCTCCCAACTCTGGAACCTGCATTAAGACGTGTTCGATCTGGCTCGGGAAGACGTTGACACCTCTGACAATTATCATGTCGTCCGCTCTACCCAATATCCTCATGATTCTTGGGTGAGTTCTACCGCATGCGCACTTGTCAGTTTCCATATACGTTATGTCTCCAGTCCTCCACCTTATCAAAGGCAAAGCTTCCTTACTCAACGTCGTAACTACGAGTTCACCCTTCTCACCTTCCCCAACTTGCTCCCCAGTCTTCGGATCGATTATCTCTATCAGATAGTGGTCAGCCCAGATGTGAATTCCTTGCCTCTCGACACATTCCGTGAACAGCGGTCCTCCCAATTCAGAAGTTCCATAAACATCGTAAGCTGTTATTCCAGTTTTGTCCTCAATTCTCTTCCTCGTCTCCTCACTCCAAGGTTCAGCACCGAATATTCCCATTCTAAGTTTCGTATCGTTTCTAATATCGACACCCATCTCTTTGGCAACTTCGCTCATGTAGAGCATGTATGAAGGAGTGCAACAGATCACCGTAGCATGCAAATCCTTCATCAGTTCTATCTGCCTTCGAGTGTTTCCAGCTGAGGCGGGAATGACCGTAGCTCCCAACCTCTCAACAGCATAATGAAATCCCAAACCTCCCGTGAATAATCCGTATCCGTAGGAAATCTGAACTATGTCGTTGCTCGTAACTCCACAGGATGTCAACCCCCTGCAGAGGCATTCGACCCAAACGTCTATGTCGTTCTTCGTGTAACCCACTACAGTCGGCTTTCCAGTTGTCCCGCTCGAAGCATGAAATCGAACGATTTGTGATAGTGGCACGGCAAACATCCCAAACGGATAGTTATCCCTCAAATCCTGCTTGCATGTGAACGGCAATTTGTGCAAATCCCTCAAGCCGTTGAAATCCCAAGGATTTAAACCAACTTCCTTAAACTTCCTCCTATAGAACGGTGAATACTCGTATGCGTAGAAGATTAGGGCTTTAAGCTTTCGCTCCTGAATTTCCTCCAAATCCTTCTGAGGCAACCTCTCAATACTCGGATTCCAATACATTACTCCTCACCCTTTTCAAGCTTTTTCAACTCCTGAACGAGCATCGGCATTACAACACCGGGATCGCTAACGATACCCAAAGCGTGTGTAGTTCCCCTATCGAGCAATCTTGTAACGACGTATGGGTTCATATCGACTATAACCGTTTTGATCGTTGAGGGGAGCATGTTACCCGTTGCAATTCCATGCAACATCGATGCCCAGATCATGCACATCCCTCCCCTCTCATCAGCTTCCCATATGTATTTCCTCATCTCATCCTGAGCCTTCATGACATCCGTTATCGTGTCGGGCAAAGGTCCATCGTCTCTTATCGATCCAGCTATCACAAAGGGGACGTTGTTTTTCACACACTCGTAAAGCACTCCAGACTTAAGAATTCCCATCTCGACAGCTTTCTTTATGCTCCCAGCCTTCCTTATCTCGTTTATAGCCACTAAGTGATTCCTGTATCCGCCCTTGTAAACTCTACCTGTGTTCTTATCCATACCCAAAGTCGTTCCGAACAACTGCTTTTCAACATCCATCACAGCAAATCCGTTACCTGTGAACAAAGCCTGACAGTAACCCATCCTGATAAGCTCGGCTAAAGCCTCATCCGCTCCCGTATGTGCAACAGCAGTCCCCACAACATGAATTATAAAGCCGTCGTTATCCCTCAACTTCTTCATCTCCATTGCAAGCTTCTTTATCAGGGAGTTCACGGGCTTTTCCGCTGAAACCTCTGAAGTCATGAATCCAAAAACGTCGCTCGGCTCTCTCGGTCTTTGAGGGGGTTCAACCCTTATTCCCTCCCTACCCACAACTACCAAATCTCCCTTCTTAACCAATCCCTGCCTTTTACAAATTGGCTCTCCGTTCTCTATTACGATTACGCAGTCCATCTCTATGTGTTTGACCTTCTTCCACTCTCCGTTTATGTAAACGTAAGTTGGGTGATGTGTAGTAGCGTAGAATCCGTCGGGCAAAACTCCGTCAGCTGGAGCGGGAGCAACCTTAACCTCCTTTTTAGGTAAAATAGCACCCAACTTTTCAAGCTCCTCAAAAAGCTTCTCGTCACCCTCAACGATCATCTTGCAGTAGCTCTCATCCGTCTTGGTTTTACCAACCCTTAGCTCAAGTATCTCGAAGTCTCCACCCATGTCCATTATCGTGTCCAAGACTTTCGGCAGTATCATAGAGTCTATTATGTGACCCTTGAGTTCGATTATCTCTCGCATGACACAAGACAGCAAAGCTATCCATATAAATTCTGCGGTTAGACGACCAACTCACTAACAAACACCGAGTTTTCACTATACACCTTTACATAGACCGTTTTCAATATGCTAAGCTTCGATTTATGTTCCTTCAGTGGTTTTCCTTCAACGTAAACTCTAAAGGTGTAAATTCCTTGTTATAGGATGCCACATAATCTTGGAGACAGTCGAATCTTCGTTTTCTATACAGTAAAGCGGGAGCGGTTTTATAACGAAATAGGGTACGAGCATGTAGAACGTAAGGTAATTAATCATCATAGCATTTTGCTTTCAACATGCTCTCATATAAAGCATACCCGTAATCTTTCTAAATGTCGAACAATCTTCAGGTATGAAGGTGATGGTTTGCGGATCGATAGGTTACGGTCACAAGGAGGAGATAAAGAGAATTCAGGAAATTTTAAGGAAGGAGGGTTTTGAAGTTTTGGATCAGTTCGAGCACGATTACAGTCACGTTGAAGACTTTAGAAACAGGGAAGAGCTTTGCAGGGAAATAGTTAGGAGGGATTTGGAACTTTGTGAGAAGGCTGATGTAATTGTTCTAATTGCGAAACATCCAAGTTTTGGAGCAATGGCGGAAGTTGTAACTTCAGCTATGAAGGGTAAGCCAGTTGTGGCTTTCTGCCCTGATAAGGTCAAATCTCCTTGGCCGATTTACTTCGCAAGCAAAGTTGTTGAGAGTGAAGAGGAGCTTGTAAGGGCTTTAAAGGAGCTTAAAACTCCCGTAAGGACAATTCCGAACGTTTACTCCGATCATGAGGCGGAGTTCACATACACGAAATTCACGTGCATCTGCCCAGTTACGGGTTTAAGGGATAAAGGGATAATTAAGATAAGATACAAGCCGAAGGGCAGGATTTTGGAGTACGAATCTCTCGATTCCTACTTTAAATCGTTTGCAGACAAGAAGATGCACCACGAAGCTGTAGTTTGCAAGGTTTTCAACGACATCTACCAAGCTCTAAAACCAGAATGGCTTGAAGTTGTTGCGGAGTTTGAAGAGAGGAGCGGTGTTAAGGCGGTTATTAGGAAGAGATTATGAGCCACGGTAAAGACCACGTTGAGAGGGTTGTGAAATTGGCGGTTTACATTGCTAAGAAGGAAGGGGCAAACATTGAAGTCGTGAAAAAGTCAGCTGAGCTACACGACATAGCGAGAGACAAACCCAACCATGCAATAGAATCAGCAAAGCTTGCGAGGGAGATTTTGAGAAGAGAAGGTTACGATGAGGAGTTTATAGAGAGAGTTGCTCATTGCATCGAAGCGCACTCGTTCTCTTCAGGCGTTAAACCAAAAACGCTCGAAGCTAAGGTTTTAAGTGATGCTGACAAGTTGGATGCTATTGGAGCTATAGGGATTGCGAGGGCATTCATTTTCAGTGGAGAGAAAGGTAGATCGATAGAAGAAACTCTAAAACACTTCGAAGAGAAGTTGCTCAAGCTCAAGGACATGCTATACACAAATACGGCTAAGGAGTTAGCCAAAGAGAGGCATGAGTTTTTGGTCAAGTTTTACGAGCAGATTAAAAGGGAGTTGAGGTTCTGCGAGGAGATATGAGGGTCGTCAGATTTTGCCTCAGCCTTCTACCTCTCATGATAACATCTGGAATGTTTTATTCAATTCTTCCAATATACATATCTAAGGAGTTGAACGCGAGCGAAATGGTTGTTGGCTCCCTCTTCACTACTGGCGCTTTGACTGGTGCAATGGTATCCATAGCTGTCGGTAAGATTTCAGATATTATTGGAAGAAAAAGCTTAATCGTTCTCTCTCAGATTTTCTTCGGCTTGGTTATGCTTCTTTACTCCATAATTAACGATTACGTCTTTGCGTATCCGATTCACGTGCTCGAAGGCTTTGCATGGGCTACTCTGGGTGTCAACGCACCAGCGTACATTGCGGATGTTAGTGAGAGGAGGGGAGAAAGTTTGGGTGTTTACAACACCGTAGTTCACATCGGATGGGTTATCGGACCGTTGTTAGGTGGATTTTTGGCTGAATTCTTCGGTTTTAGGCTTATGCTGAGAATAGCGTTCGTTATGATAATACTTGGATTGATCTTGACCGTCAGAGAAGCTTAATAGTTAAATCTTTTTTTAAGCAAAATCAAATGCGCCAGAAAACATTTCTAATAGAAATTTCACCCTTAACATCGCACAATCCGCTTTTCAATGCATTTAGTATCGACCTCTCATCGCTCGCATTTCTGAGAACGACAACACCACTCCCAACGAATTCCGCTTTGTGAGCATCACTACCTGCTGTAATTCCCTTTCCGTATCTTTTTCTGAAGAAATTCGATAGTGTGTTAAAGATTGGAAGACTCCTTGCATTGAAAATTTCGATGCAATCTACAACTTTGAAATACTTCAGCCTACAGGCTCCATGCCTATAAAACTGGAAGGGATGAGCCAAAGATGTTATCCCGCCAAGCTTTTTAACAATTTCAACAGCCTCAATGAGATCGATACCTTTGTCAACATCCCTATCTATTCCGTAAGCCAAAAGATGCCCTTGGGCTGTCGAAATCTCAACTCCTCTAATCACAACTATCGGTAGATGCTCCTCCTCAACTATCTCAAGAGCTTCAAGCGAACCGTTTACCGTGTCGTGGTCGGTTATTGAAACAGCTTTGAGACCCCTATCTATTGCAGTCCTTAGGATATCTCTAACGCTACTCCTTCCGTCGCTGTGGTTTGAATGGATGTGTAGGTCTGCTTTGATCATCATATTATATCACTCTTACAGATTGTACTTTTTAACCAATCTCTTAAGATATGTCTGTTCTCGTAAAGTGATAATCTTATTAGTGTATTTTTCTGTGAAGCGTGAGTTAAATTTCCTTAAATTATCGTTTAATTCCAGATTAAAGGAAGTATAACTATTTAACTCTCAACAAATACAGATACGAATGTATACGTATTAAGATTAGCAATGTTGGCTTTTTCTTTACTGATTTAATAAGAGATTTAAAAATATGGTGATAATCAGAGAAAAGTTTATATATGGAAAACGTGAATCATGACATAGTATTATATGATGTGTTAAAGGTGGTGGTGTGAAATGGGTTTGGAAGAACTTATCTATGATGAGGAAGAAGAGTTTGAACGAATAGCCAACAAGGTAAAGAAAGTTGTAAGAGTTAGAAAAGATGGAAGACCCATTTTAGTTCAAAAAGAGAAACTAACTAAAGCAGAACAAGTAGCATGCTATTTAATCGGTAAATTTTTTGCTAAAATATTAAACTTAACAGAAAAAGAATCAGCTACTGTTAAAGAAATAGCTAACGAACTAAAACTAGATCCAAGAATAGTATCAGCAAGGTTAAAAGATCTCAATGATAGTGGATTGATTGAACGAGTTGGAAGAGGAGAATACAAAGTATTAACAATAAAGCTAGAAGAGTTCATAGATAAAATATTAGATAAAATTGAAAACAGGTAGAGGTGTTAGACGTGAGACATCCGTTAAAAGTTTTGATACAATATGGAGACTTAAAAGCAGAATTTGAAGGGGATTTTAATGAAGTATGGAAGACAATGAACAGCTTTTTAAATAAGGTGAGAACAATTTTAATGCAAAGTGATAGAACTCATATTAATGTCAAGAGAAAAGGTAGTAAGAAGAGTAGTATTACAGACATTTTGATTGAGCTTAGAAATACAGGATTCTTCGATAAACCGAGAAGTAGCAAGGACTGTATTACAAAAATTAAGGAATTGGGTAAAACAAATATCACTCCCAATGCCGTTCAGATGGCTTTAAAATATCTTGTTGAAAAAGGAGAACTGAATAGAAAGATGGTTAAAAACAAATCATATGTCTATTTTGCACCATATATTGACGATGAATTAATGGAGGGACAATAATTATGGATGCGAATCAATTTAGGGATAAGATAAACGAAATTAAGACAAAGATTGATGCACTTTCTAACAAATCTAACAAAGATAAAGATATAGATATAATAAAAGATATACTTGATGATTTAGTTAATCTGATAGATGCTTTGCATCAAAAAATTATGTGCAATACAACCGACAGGAAACGAGAAAACACTCTTTTTGATTTAATAAAAACGATCAATTCTAGTAAACATTCAAATGTTGTAATGGCGATAGCATTTTATCTTTATACAAAGGGACTTGAGCCATTTAATGTTAATGATGTTGAAGCCATGTATGATGAAGCCAGATTAACTCCACCTAAGAATTTAAACGATACAATAAACAAATGTGCAAAAAGAGGCTTACTTATTGAGTGCAAAGAAAAAAAGGATGGCTTAAAAGCTTGGAAAATATCTAAAGATGGTATAGATTTTGTAGAGAGTTTGTTAAGAGGTGAACAAGCGTGAAAATGGAGGACATTCTAAGCAATCTTTCGGAGGAGATTAATAAGGAGCTATTTCATAAATTTTTAGATGAATTCAGAGAAATGAAAGAAGCATATTATGTTCAGAATTATGAACTCGTCCTAACCAAAGCTGGAAAACTTGTTGAACTCACATTTCAAATTTTATCTGATTTAGCTTTTGAGGAAATCTCAAAACAACCTAATATAAATCAGTTAATACGAAGATTAGAATCCGACGAAAGAGCTAAAAAATTAAATGATTCATTAAGATTGATCATTCCACGAGTAGCTTATGCTTTATACACCTTACGTAGTAAACGTGGTGCAGTCCATGTGAATCACGAAGTTTCACCAAACTTTATAGATTCGACATTAGCTGTATCAATGTGTAGCTGGATATTAAGTGAGTTTCTTAGGCTATTTTTAAAATTTGCAGAAAGAGATGTACTAAATTTAATTAATACAATCTCCAAAATAAATAATATTCCCTTGATTGAAGAAATTGATGGTTATTCAGTTATTTTAAAGCCAGAAATGACTGCCGAAAATCAGATACTCATTATACTTTACTTCAAACATCCTGAAGCAGTATCAAGAAGAGATTTGAATACATGGGTTAAAAAGAGTAGAGCCAGAATTAGTTCAGCAATCAAAGTATTACTTAGTCAGTCAAGTATAGTGGAAGTTGATAAGGGAATATATAAGCTCACTACGAAAGGTCTTGCTAAAGCTGAAGAAATAATACTAAAATACCACAGAAGTGAGCTTATTGAAAATGGTGGAATATCATGAAACTTTTACATATTTCTGACGATATTCAACTAAAATTGGATGATGTTATTGGTAAGCTAATTGCTATACTAGGTATCAGAGGATCAGGTAAAACAAACACATCAGCTGTTATTTTGGAAGAGTTACTCAAATATAATATGCCTCTGACAATCGTTGATATAGATGGTGAATATTGGGGCTTAAAAGAAAAATATGAGATACTAGCTGTTGGAAAGTCTGAAAATGTCGATGTAAAGATTGAGGTTGAACATGCAGAATATGTAGCTGAAGTTTCAATTTCAAAAAATGTTCCCGTTATTCTTGATGTTAGTGGTTATTTAAATGAAGAAATATATAAATTACTTTTTAAATATTTCAAAAGAATTTGGGACTTAGCAGGAAAATTCAGGATACCATACATGATTGTTCTTGAAGAAGCTCATGAATTCATACCTCAGGGTATAAAGACAGATTTAAAAGAAGTAATAACAAGAATTGCTCTTAGGGGAAGAAAGAGAGGTTTAGGAGCTATTATAATCAGTCAAAGGTCAGCTAGAGTAGAAAAGGATGTTCTTAGTCAAGCGGAAATATTATTCTTACATAAAGTAGTTCATCCAGCAGATTTAAAAGTATATAAGGATATTTTGCCTTTACCATCAAAGGATGTAGTTGATATAGTGACAGCATTAAATGTGGGAGAATGTATTTTTTACTACGGTGAAATTTGCAAGCCTATAAAAATTAGATTAAGAGAAACATTCCATGCTGGTTATACACCTACTTTAAAAGAAATTACTCCGCCAAAATTGAGAACTATAAGTGCCGAAATCATAAATTATCTCGAAAAAATAACAAAAACTGAGAAGAGCAGACTTGATGAAATTAGTAAGTTAAAATTCGAGATTAGAAGGTTAAAAGAAGAAATTAAGGAAAAAGATGAAATAATACAAAAATTACACGATGAACTGTCCATGCTTAGGACAATTAAAGTAGAAATTCCATCAATTGCAATGGTTTCCAGTAAAAATGTAACAACTGAAGAGCCAATACAACATCCCACGATCCAAAGCATACCCTACAAAATTTATGATTTAGAACACATACCATTAGATGTCAAGAGAAAATTGGATATTTTCTTAAAGCGAATATATAAATTGTCAAAAGTGAAGAAAGAGGTTTTAAAATTTTTAGTTATGCATGATTCAAAGAAATACTCATATAATCAGCTTGCCGATTGGTTAGGTTACTCTATAAAGACTTTATATTCAAGCAAGTTAAGGGACTTAGCAAGATTAAAAATAGTTAAGTATGTTAGGATCGGAAGAAAAATTTACTTCTATTCAGATATAACTAAATTCCTGAAGCAAGAGTTTGGCAATCATATTGAAGATGACAATTTGAAAAAAGCAATGAAGCAATATATTCTAAATAGATTGTTTGAGCTTTAATTTTGTGAGATTTTGCTCAGCACTCAAGACCCTCATCACCCATCAGAGGGGCCCTGTCATCATCGCTATTTAGCTATAGATTCTTAGGTGATTTAAATCTAAAGAGCATTAAATTCGAAAACGACTTATAATCGTGCATCAACACACAAATACATGAAAACTATAACGATCCGAGATGATACCTACGAAAAGTTAGCAAGACTTAAAAGGAATGGTGAGAGTTTCAGCGATGTCATAGAAAGGCTAATTGAGCAGAAAGATTTCGATATTAGCAGATATTTTGGAATTTTAAAGGACAGCGAAGTTCTTGAAAAAATTTTGGAGTATTCTAAAGGTTTTAGAAAGAGTGCGAGGCTAAGGATATGATTGTCCTTGATACAAGCTTCATAATCGACTACATCAGAGGAGTAGATGAAACAAAGGATTTGATACAGGGTAAATACACGGTTACGACGGTTATATCGTATCACGAGATCATGACTGGTGTTAAGATGTCCAAAGCGAAGAAAGAAGAGAAAATTTTTAGAAAGTTTTTCTCTGAAATCAAAATACTGTATTTTGATTTGAAATCTGCCGACGTATCAAGTGAAATTGCATCCAAGCTCTCTGCGATCGGTAGGTCTGTTAACGTCATGGATATTCTTATAGCTGGAATAGCAATAGCCAACGGTGCAGATGCTATAGTCACAGCGGATAGGGACTTCCTTGAAATAGCTAAGGTATCTGATTTGGATGTCATAATCTACCGATAATCTCAGCTTGTAATTATTTTATTTATTTAAGAATAAAATCAAGAAACAAAAACGTCAACAACCTTAAACTCCTCAACATCCACCAATCCCAAGTCCGTAACTTTCAGCTTTGGAATCACTGGTAGAGCCATGAAGGACAAAGCCAAAATCGGACTCTTCAGCTTGCATCCTAACCTTCTGATTTCCTCATTGATTCTATCCAACTTCTCCGCAACTACCTCAGCACTCTCCTCACTCATCAATCCAGCTATGTTCAACTGTAACTCCGCTTTGACATCTCCATCCACGACAACAATCCCTCCCTGCAATTCGGCAATTCTGTTTACAGCCTTGCATATGTCCTCATCCTTAACACCAACCGCTACTATGTTGTGTGCATCGTGCGCTATGCTCTGAGCTATTGCACCTCTCTTAAGACCGAATCCTCTTATATACGCCTTTCCGATGTTTCCCGTTGCCTTATGCCTCTCAACAACTACAATTTTGAGAATATCCCTATCCACATCAACTCCTTCTACGTATTCCCTATCCTCTTCAGTGACTATTTCACCCTCAATCACCTTGATGATCCTCGCAACACCTTTACCCTCCATCTTGATATCCTCTGGAGTTATCGGCTTTTTGAGCTTGACACTCCTCTTAACGAATTCTGGATAAGTGTATACCCTCTTTATCTCTCCAACAACCTCACCGTTCGCTACAACCCTCTCAACATCAAATTTCTCCAAGTTTCTTAGCAAAACAAGATCCGCAATCCTTGAGGGAGCAATCAGACCAGCGTTTATTCCGAAATACTCAGCTGGATTTATCGTGCACATCTGTAAAGCCTTTATCGGATCGATTCCTTCTTCTACAGCCCTCCTGTAGCAGTAGTCCAAGTATCCCTTCTCCATCAAATCCCTGACGGTTCTGTCTCCATCCGTTACGAGCATAGTCCAACGATTACCGAGTTTTGCAACGCTTAGGAGGGATTCCAAGTTTCTTGCAACGGAACCCTCTCGAATCATTATCCTCATTCCCAATCTGAGCTTCTCCATCGCCTCCTCACCATCAATGCATTCGTGATCCGAGCCTATTCCAGCTGAGATGTATGCGTTCAACTCCTTTCCTCTTAACATTGGACAATGCCCGTCCACAACCTTTCCCTTACCCTTGGCAACTGCAACCTTCTTCAAAACCTCTTCATCGCAGTTAACGACACCGGGATAGTTCATTACCTCAGCCAAACCAATCACATTCTCCCATTCGAGTATTTCCGCAACGTCCTCAGCGGTTATAGTTGCACCAGATGTTTCAAGCGGTGAGGAAGGAACGCAGGA
>Ga0256842_1002407_pt1 | contig 13483 bp, 9 predicted proteins | sample 4559240metaG_FD_185973 | JGI IMG/M metagenome (GOLD analysis project Ga0256842, IMG submission 185973) | Hydrothermal vent microbial communities from Guaymas Basin, Mexico - 4559-240 | ecosystem: Environmental > Aquatic > Marine > Hydrothermal vents | place: Mexico: Guaymas Basin | collected...
AGATTCGAAGCATCAATAACAAGATTTGAAACAGTTGCCTTTGGTTTTTTATGAGTAACATACACATGTATAACACCTGTTTTATCAAGCACTAGATTTACTGAGTCTCTAGGTTTGATTCCTAGAATCTTTGCCCATTTCTTTGGTAGCGTAATGGCGTAGGATTTTTCTCCTACCTTGATTATTTTTCTAGGCTCCATCCAGGACACAGTCATCACCTTTCAATTATTATAATTGTTACGTAAATATATTAATTTTAATGCCATTTTTACTAGTCATAATAATTTATTAACGGTGCATGCCGGTACAAACTTATTTTAAAGTACGTAAAGCTATACTGCACTCATTGAGTAGAAATTTTAGACAATTGTTAGCGGTTACTTAACATATCAATAAATACTGTTTAATAATAATGCATACATGTTAATACATATATGAATTGAAAAGCTCGAAACACGTGATCATTTTAGAATATGGGGGAATTGCTGGTCTTGATTGTTGTAGGGGTTGATGCTGGTGCTACAAAGACAAGTGTTATAATAATTGACCTGGATGAAAAGAAGATTATTTCTCGAACAAGAGGGGGTCCAGCGAATCCTGCAAGTATTGGGTGGGATATGGCTATTAAAACAATAGTTGATACTATTAGGTCGGCTCTTTCGAGCACTAATGAAAAACCATGGATTATAGCTTTATCTGTAGCTTATACTGGTTGGGGTAAGTATTTATCACGATATAGGGAAGCGTTGTTAAAAGCATTTCCAAGTGCAGAAATCGTTGTCTTACCTGATGATCTCGCTGTTCTTGTGACATGCTATCCCGGCGGAGAAGGACTAGCGTGTATTATGGGTACTGGGAGTCATTGTGTCGGTGTATATCATGGTAAAACAGTTCGTGTAGGTGGCTGGGGTCATTTATTGAATGATGAACTCGGAGCGTATAGGATTGGAAGGGATGCCATAGTAGAGATCCTAAAATGTATAGATGGGAGATCTACGATTTGTTCCGACTTATATGATTCATTTCTTCAATATATAGGTGTAAATAACATATATGATGCTATTGATAGAATATACTCTGATCCTAGCTTATCAAAAACAATTATTGCTGGTTTCGCCAGAGAAGTAATAAAAGCAGCTAGAAACAATGACCCTATAGCATTAAGAATTCTTGAAAACTTATATAATGATTTCCGTGAACATATTATTGCGTTAATTAATCGTTTATCTATAAAGGATGCTTCGATCAATGTATGTATTTATGGCGGATTATTTAGAGGGGCTAAAGATATTCTAGCTAAGTATTTAGCAAAGCCTGTTAATGATAGGATCGGAATAAATATTATTGAGCCAAAAATGTGCGTAGAATGTGGCGTTATAGTTTATGCTTTAACCAAGATTCTCGGGTATGAACTAGAGGAGGTACTCAATAGTATTCCTGAAGAATGTTATTGTACTTAAAAACGTTTGACTTTGATCTTGAATTTTCTCTGTAATGTATAAGGCCCATTTCTTTTCTCAGCTAATATTTTATTATATTCTATTTCTTCGTCTAACATAACTGTTATAATACGCCATTTGTTGTTTCTCAAATAAACTTTGTTTCCGTCTATTCTTATACCATGGAGTTGTAGAAGATTTAGTGCTTTGTCAGCTTCTTCTCCTTCAATAACATATCCTTCGAAATCATAGGGGGGTGGATCGTCTCTTTTCTTGATTTCAAGTAGTTTTTCAGCATTTTTCACAGCATAATAGAGAATACTGTACATTGCTGTCAAGTGAACATTTACTCTTTCATCCCATAAGTAATCGTGTAATCCAACACCCCATGTTTCCACTAATAGTTTTGGAATGTTTTCTAGTGGAACATGTGATCCTAGAACATATGGGGGGAGAGCTGTTCTTTTTGCTCCTCCGAAGTGTCTATATTTAGTTTTCCATCCTGTGATTTTTTCTATAGAATAACCTGTTTCATTCATTATTTCGGCAGATACTTCTACTAAATCGTCTCTTATGAGCATATATGGGTTATCAGTTAGTGTTGCCATGAAACCCTCTGTTTCAATTGCCCATTTTGGAGGGGATTCTTTTGCAGCTAGAAATTCATGATGGTCAGATATGAAGTGTGGATTAATCTTGTTGATCAAGAGATGTAGGTATCTAGTTTCTTTTTCTTCTAAGTATACCCAGTCTCTATTTAGATCTTTCATGTTGGCATTGAATCTGGCTAGAATGCATGTGTTTTTCCAACTTGGCTCATTGTTTCTTTTATAACATTCGATATATCTATTAAATCCGTCAGGATTGATCAATGGAACAATGACTATGTTTAAGTTTTCAAGTATTTCGTCGGGTCTGTAATAAGGTGTTATGGGGTCGTTATATTCTAAACTATATGGTAAAAGTGTTGCAGCGGCTATGCTTGCTGGCTCACTACCATGAAATCCAGCCACGATCATTATCGTTGGTTTGTCTTTACCTGCTTGGTGACTTAAATAATATAGTTCTCTTCCTTCTGTTGATTCCCCATATATTCCTAGATTCCAATTATTTAGCTGCTTAATATTTTCTATTAGTTTTTCTCTATACTCTATATATTTGGAAAGGCTAACTCTGGATTCATTATACATTTTAAGGATAGACATATAGTACACCTATTGAGCCTTATAATCTCTTAAGCTTGGGATTAAGTATTGTCTCGAGAGCATTACCTATGAATATAAATGTTATACCTGTTAATGCTATCATTAGTCCTGGTGGGACATACCACCACCATGCTGTCAGCGTTCCCTCGTCTATTGCGGATGCCAGTATTCTACCCCAGCTCGGGATCCATGGATTTCCTAGCCCGAGGACGTTCAGAGAAGCTTCTATCATTATGGCATTTGGTATTGTTAGAACCATCATTGCGAAGGAGTATGGAATCATTTGTGGCATAACGTGTCTAAACAATATTCTCGCTGTGCTTGCTCCTAGTGCTTTAGCAGCCTCAATATATGGCTGTGCTTTAATTTGCATAGTCATACTCCTAATAACCATTGACATATACGGCCATCCAAAGATTATGTATACTCCTATTATTACCCAGATACTTATTCCTCCATACATTGTCTTGAACGTGTAAACTAGAAGTATTACGAAAGCAAAAGCTGGTATAGAATACATTATCTCAACAATTCTCTGCATTATGTAGTCGACTTTACCGCCAAAGTATCCACTTATTGAACCATATAGTAGTCCTATGAATGTAACGGCAAAAGCATATGTAACACCCATGACTAATGCTATATGGCTTCCCCATAGGATTCCGACAAATATGTCTCTACCATATTTATCTGTTCCAAGCCATCCATAACAGCTTCCAACAATTACAAGTTGTGTTTGGGGTTGTTTCTCAAACTCTCCTTCAATCTTAATTACAAAGGTATATTCTCCCTTCAAAGGCTCTGTTTTACCCATACTCATTCCTGGTCCTGCTTTGCTAAAAAGTATAACTATCGGGTTTGCTGTAGATGTTGTGATCTTATCAAGGCTTATTGTTTTGTCAAAGTTCGAGATCAACGTGTATTTTAGTTTTTCTAATAGGCTTTCTGATTCCTTGAGCCCTGTAAAGAAGATTCTTATTTCACCTCTTCCTGTTGGTAAGTATTCACTATATATTGCATTGTCGAGATAACGATATTCCTCGCTGATGTTTTCTTGTGGAGGTCTTACAATATCAATTCCAACGTTAATACTCTGATTTACACCTTTTATTAATACGACAATATCTTTAGTTGGTATATCCCATTCATATTCGTATTTGAATATATATGCATAGCCGGTAAACATTGATTTTAATGCTTCAGGATTCGGATAATTCAGTCTCCTAGCTTCATAAACATATAGGGGTTCTACTTTTATTGGATCTAGTACTTCTTTAGGTGTATATTTTTGGGTTGTGAAGAGATTTATCCATTGTGGGGGAGCTAAGCGTGGATTTAGATCCCATAATGGATTCATATACCATTTCTCATAAGTGATCGGGTCGAGAGTAAACCAGGGAATGATCGATAAGAATATTAGAAATCCTAATAGACCGAGACCTACGAGTCCTATTTTTGTGCGTTTATATTCGAACCAGAACTCGCTTACTTTTTCCCTTAGCGTTGTTATCCATGTGTATTTTTTCTTCTTTTCAGTCATTTTCTTCACCTGCTTCTCTCGGTTCTGATTCTTGGGTCTAGTATACAGTATATGATGTCTAGGAGGATCTTAATTGTTATGAATAGTATTATGAACATGAAGTTTAGCCCCATAAGAACTGGTATGTCTCCGGAGTTTATAGCTAGCCAATACAACATACCCATACCTGGCCATTGAAACACTCTCTCACTAATAATTGCTCCAAAGAACGTGTTGACTAATCCTAAGAGGACCGATGTTACTATTGGTGGGCTTGCAGCTCTTAAGACGTGTTTGTAAAGTATTCTCTTCTCTGATAATCCCTTTGCTCTCGCAACCATGACAAAGTCTTCTTGCATCACATTCAAGACCATGTTTCTAACAACATAGGCATTAGGCCCTATAGCGATTAAGACTATTGTCAGTATTGGTAATGCTAAGTGGTAAGCCCACCACGATATAAGTGAGAATGTATTGCTTGCTATTTGTGGGGGTGGGGATTCCCAAGCCCTACTTGGGAATAGGTTTAGTTTTGCTGAGAAAATGAATATCATAATTAATCCGACCCAGTAGAGAGGAAATGAATGCGCTGTCATACCAATTACTGATACAGTACGGTCAAGTTTTCCTCCCGCTCCTTTAGCCATGTATAAGCCTAGGTATAGGGCTATTAGCATATTTATTGCATAAGCCACAGTGAACAACATTATTGAGCGTGACATTGCATTGATAAGCAGAGAGAATGTGTCCTCATACTCACCGTACTGCTTGTATGTTCCGAAGGGTGTTCCGAGGTTAAATGTGAGTGTCTTATAAGTGTATAGAAATACTCTATAAATATATGGTTTATCTAATCCCCATCTACGTTTTTCTCTCTCAATTACATATTTTTCTATGCAGTCCTTCGCTACTCCTTCTATATCTACTCCTTTTTCCTTTAAATTATTCAGTAAGGTTTTATTTGAAAATAAAACACTACACATATACGTTTCATTAAAAACATTTACTTTGATCTTATATTGTTTAATTTCCTTCAAATGAAACTGGATAAAATTCAATAAACCTTGTAAACCACCACCACCTAAAGCTTTTTGTAGCTCTTCTTCCACTGTCATATGGATTCTTTGGGTTACATTTATTTCCATTAAAGCATTGAATGCTATCGAACATATAAATGTGGCTACAAGCATTACGACAATTGCTGTCGATATTCTACCGATCATGTAAGTCGCCAAACCCATATTGGAACACCTTCTAACCAATATTGTATTAGCTTGGCTTAGTTGTTTCTGTATTTTTCTAATTCATTTTATTCCTAAATACATAGGTTTTAGTTGAATTTTGGGAGACGAATTTATAATAAGTAAAAAATGATTTGTTTATTTCTATATTCGGCTTTAGTTATTTCTTCTTCAAGAGTAATACTGCTGCTACTATTATGATGATTACTATTATGGCGATTGCAACATATAGTGTCGGGAATCCTCCACCCTGCGGTGTTGTGGTTGTCTTACCGGTTGGAGTGGTAGTTGTTGTATGTGCTGGCGTTGTTGTGGTGGTTGTTTGTACTGGTGATGTCGTAGTTGTGGTTGTGGTTGTTGTGGGTGATGCGGGTGGTAGGACTAATAATGTTGCCTGCATCTTTGAGAGTGGAGCATTTTGTGATATTCCGTAAAGTATTTCTATCTGATAAGTTCCTGGCTCTAATTTGTTTGTTACGTCTGGTGTTAGCTTGATGGCGAACTTGCCGGGTTCAACTTTTACTCCCTGCACTGTAGCTACTTCTTTTCCTTCTTTGAGTATTCTTGCTACAATGTATGCTTGGTCAGCTGGTTTCTCGCCTGTTTGTTCTTCTGGGAATATAATGACTTTGACGAGTTCTAGTGTTATCTTTGTTGACTTACCCTTTTCTACAACTGCTTTTGTCGGCGTAATGCTCTTTAGTTCTAGTTTATATGCTGTTAGTTCTTCGAAGAAGCTGTCTAGTGTTCTTGGATATCCCGTGAATCTTGTGAATACTATACGGTCTGGCTTGTATTCTGTGATTATGTATTGTCCATGGCTTACTAGCATGTTATTGTATTTATTGGCGAAGTCTACTAGTTCTTTGGCTCCTTCTTTGAGGTCTGGTTTGCCTATTGCTGGGTACTTGTCTGCTAATTTTAGTGTTGCTTCAATGAATGGTGGCATGTATTCTCCATTAGCTATCTTTTCAGCAGCAGCCTTAAGGTCTTCTACACAGTTTGGATCAGTTAGGTCTATTCTCTTTACGTTCTCTGTTTCTTGTCCAACTAGTATGTATTGTTTACCGCTAACGGGTCCCCCGTAGATCTTGAGGTATCCGATACTCATCATTAGTTCTGGTGGGAACCATGGCCATAGGCTTCTTGGTCCCCAAGTGTTAACCATACTGACGAATTCCTCTGCAAGTAGGTCTGGGTCAGTTATTCCCATACAGTCTGTGCTTGTATAGAATGATATTGATGTACCGTTTACTATTTCTATTCCATAGAGGCATGTTAATGATTGTGAGGACCATCTTATTGGATGCTCATCTGGGTCGACAAAGTACCATTTGTCATTCTTTGTAGCATTGTTCATCCAGTCAAGGTTCCATGCTAGCCATAACAGTATATCTGCTAGTTTCATATCTCTTCCATGATGCCATTTTCCTAGCACATAGTTGAGTGTTATCTTTACGAGATGCTCCTTAGAGATCTTTGTAGAGTTTAGTAGTCCTTTGCTTTCAGCGTCTTTGACTGTTGTCCATGAATGTGTAGTTGGGTCGAAGTAGAGTGCATTTGTATTTAAGCTTGTAGCATCTTTAACTGCCCATGAAACTCTTAAAGGTGCTAGTTCACCACTGTATGGGTTCGGGAATACGCCAACATCGACTGTTGGCATTAGGATTATTGCTCTTGATAATCTGTGCATTGCGAGTGTTGGGTTAATAGGAGTTGTTATATCCATTTCGCTACTATATAGACCTATTCTTAGTACGCCAGTGTCTGTCCATGCTGTTCTGTAGAACCATGGGTTATAGACTCCGCTTGCCCATCCTACTACTGCGTCATGGACTCTGTTACTAATTACTATGGTTCTTAACGGGTTTACGTAAGCTACTACAATTGATTGCTTCATAACGAGCTGTACCAGCTTCTTTACGCCATTAAGTAGGTCTGTTAATGTTTTAGCTTTTTGAACTTCTTCAGTGAGCTTATCAATCTGTGACTGGAGGGTGTCGCCCATCTTCTCTAAGTGTTCTCTGAGTTGACGCGGTATTGCGGCTGAAGAATATGTCCAGTACATTCCGTCTACGAACCATATTCTCAATAGGTCTTCGCTGATTACTCTTCTATAAGTATAGATGTGCCAGTGCATATATCTCCAATCTTTAGCGTCTCTATATTTCCTGGCATGACCACAGTGTACTTCTGCATCGAATCCTACTTCTTTAAGTTGTTGTGCAAAATATCTCATGGCTCCACAGTGATATGTATAGGATTCCCACCAGGTAGTTATAATGATCTTTACTTTTACCTCGTCTTGTCCGGGTGCTTTAAAGTACCAGAAGCCGTCTTGTTTCTTTCTTAGTTCGTATCCATGCTTCTTAAGTTCTTGGGAGACCTGTGTTAACTTATCATCAATGATCTTCTTTGCTTGTTCAAGATTGCCCTCAGGTTTGAAACCCATATCTTTAATTGCTTTTTCTATTTCTGAATAGTATGGTAGAGAAGGCGATAATGTTACAAATGCTGGATATGCTAACCCAACTACTTTTTCAGCAATATATTTACGGTTAATTAGTAAGTTTAATGCATATCTGATCTCTCTGAAGGCTACAGGATTGAAGTGTTTCTTTCCATCTGGATCAGTTACTATGCCGAGTTTTCCTAACTCGTCTTCGTCGGTTAAGAAGTTAAATAGCATTACTGCTATTCCGCCACTTGTTCTCGCTATTTTGACTGTTGATGGATCTATTCCGGCTGCTTTTAGATCATCCTCGCTAATGGGTTTGGATGGTATGTACACGTCAATGTCTCCTTTGCTTAGTGCTAGTAATCCTTTATTATCATCTGAGTATGCTAAATACTCTATTTTCTGTAGTGGTTTAGGAGCTGCAGCATATGTGATCGGTACTATTAGAGACAATGATATTATTGATAATAGTATAATGCTTAAGATAAGTAAAGTATTCTTATACATAATAGTTGCACCCCACCTAGCTAATTAAGGATGTTCTATATTCATAGAATAAATTTGACTTCATTTAATATACACATAATGTAAGTAATTATAACTAATTTAAGTACACGTATATAACGATCGATAGCATACTTTTCTGTTAATACGTGTATATTTAATGGGAAGTATTTCCCAAACTTTCATAGGTTAATATATGTACGCACAAAATATATGGATGTATCGGGTTTATTTATTCATAATTATGGATTTTATTTATTTATTAAAAAGGAAGTAAATTACTTAATATACAGGTAAATCTCTAATACTCAAACAACTTATAATTAATGAACCCATCAGTATATGTATAAAAGGTGCTCTTCTATGCTACGAAAAGCTGCTTGGATATGGGCCCTCACATTAGAAGAACTATCTCATGACAAAATAATCGAAACCTGTAGAAAAACTGGTATTAAGGAATTATTTGTTCTGGTAAAGAGTATTTCTGGTAAAACATATCTGGATCTAGCAAGGAGTCTTTTGAAGAAAACTATAAATACTGATATAGATCTTCACGCATGGATAGTATCGTTTTATGACAAGGAATATGCGGGAGGACCGGTTGATCCTAGAGACGAGAAATACCAGGAGTACTTATTAGATTTAATAAGGAAGACGCTAGAAATAGAAGCTGATGGAAAAACATTCGCAGGGATCCATCTAGATTATATAAGATACTACACAATTAGGGAATCAAATGATTGGCGTACTATTTCGTCGTTTGTTAAGAAAGTAAGAGAATTAATTGATTCAATTGATCCATCAAAAACATTGTCTATGGCTTCAAAAGCTGAAGACTATGATTCTAAGGAGGGACTATATGAGAAGGCTCTAAGATACGGACAAAACTATCTCGATTTAAAACAATACATCGACTTATTCATACCAATGACATACTATCTAGACTATAATGTATCACCAGAAAAAGCCATTAGAGCAGCTAAATGGGTAAAAGAATTAACGCTGAAAACAGTTTATGCTGGAATACAGCTCCATCCCGGAGAGCATCCAGAAACTAAGAACAAAATACCCTCACCAAATGATATCGACACAATGTTGAGAGAATGCATTAAAAATCAGCTGGATGGTGCTTGCTTCTTCAGATTCAAATTATTACATGATAGAATAAATGAAATCGGAGAAATTATATCAAAATACTGATGCCAACCATAAACAAATATAATTATTATTTTGTTTTCTGCATAGATGTTGAAAGTTTAGTACTTTAAGTAAAATGTATGTTGATTATATAATATAGTTTCTTTTCATAAAATACACCTATTTATTAATTTGAGTGAAGGTAATTATCACTTCCTAATAAATTGGTGTAGGCGGATTGAATAATCACTATTATACAGGAATATCCAAGAGGAGAATAACTCCCGAGAAGCCTATGATTATGGCTGGGTATATTTCGAGAAATTCTAAGAGCAATTGTAAAATAGATGATCTATTTGTTAAGACGCTGTTCCTAGAAGACTCCGAGAATAATAGATTATTACTTATATCATTGGATCTAATTCGTGTAGATAATGACTTATATAGAGAAATAGTGGATGAAATAATTAATAAAACAGAGCTTAAAAAAGAAGAAATTCATATTGCAGCAACTCATACTCATTCAGGACCAGAGATAAGTACTAGCTTTTGGAATACATTGCCGCTTACTGATAAGGATAAAGAAGAAATACGTGAATACAGAAGATTTATCATACAAGAGGCTCTTGAATCAACTATGGATGCTCTTAGTAATGTCCAAAAAACCAGATTATTTGTTGGAAAATCCTACGTGGAAAATGTCGCTAGTAATAGAGTAAAACCGAACGGGCCTGTTGATCCCGAAACTATCTATATGTTTGGGAAAATTAATAATGATATTAACTTCCTAGCATTAAACTATGCTTGCCATCCAACTGTACTTGGTCCAGAGAACACGTGTATATCAGGGGATCTTGCTGGCCACGTAGCAAGTATATTGGAAAAGAAACTAAATTCTATAGTACTATATTTTAATGGAGCAGCTGGAAACATTAGTACTAGATATACTAGAAAGGCACAAAATACTGAATGCTTAAGAATGCTTGCTCAAAAAGTAGCGACCCCCATATACGAATCTATTCTAAGACAAGAATACAAAGAAATAGACATGCCCGGAATAGAAACAGGAATATATAGAGTTATATTTAAGACTAAGAAAATAGAGGGAGATATCCGGAAGATCAAGGAATTAATGGAGATTCTTGAAGAACAACTCAGACAGATCAAGGCTCAGAAAACCTTTTCCCCAGAGATAAGAAATATAGAGTCAAAGTATGAGGGTTTGAAAGTTCTATTAAATCGCATCAATGATTTGAAGAGAATTGATAAAATAGAAGCGAACATAGGATATGCAAGAATAGGTAATAAAGTCGCTATGATATTCTTTCCGGGAGAAGCATATGTTGAGCTACAGTTAATGGCTAAGAAGAAAAGCAAGTTCCCCTATCTATTCTTTGTAGGATATGCTGATGGATATATAGGATACGTGCCTATTGATGAATGGAATGTTGAGAATTCTCTCGTAACCTATGAAAAAATAGTATCAATAATAGATCCAAAAGAAATTGATAGAATTAATAAAATAATTGAAAAAATCATCACTTAAAGATCTTCTTCATACTAGTATATGTGTCTTCAACAGCTTTAAATGGATCCCCCCTATATGGTGGGATCTCAGCGAATATATAACCACTATAACCAACTTCCTCTAATGCTTTCCTTACATTACGCCAGTTAACATCACCAGTTAATGGTATGCCGAATCTTAGCTCAGCCATATTAAAGTCCTTGACATGGACTTGGAGTATCCTTTTTCCTATTATTTTTATCCAATGCTCTGGCAGGCTGTGTGGTAAGGTGTTTCCTGCATCAAAATATGCACCGAAGATTTCAGAATTTAACTTATCTAACAGCCATTTATACTCGTAAGGACCAGCAAATATTTTGTTCCATACATTTTCAAGACCGATCTTAATATTGTATTCCTCGGCAATCTTCTCCGCCTTACTAAGGTTCTTAGCTGCTTTCTCCATCAATACTTCATAATCGATTTCAGGAATAGCGGTTCCTGGGACAACGAGAATGACTTTAGCTCCAAGTATCCATGCAGCTCTAGCTTCTGCTTCAAGCACCTTTAACGCTTTCTCGACACTATTATCATCAAGCCAATTATATCTCCAATAGAGACCAGTAGCAACACTTGGAATCTCGATCCCAGTTTCTTTTGCTAAGTTCTTGATCTCCTCCCATTTCTTATCAAATTCCTTTGTACCTAGTTTTTCAAGGTCTTCTAATACTATGGCTGGCTCGAAGCCATCATACCCTGTTTTCTTAGCATGGATTATTTGTTCATTAATGTTCAGAGTTTTCGGGTAGCTCCAAGTATTTATTCCAAGTTTGAACAATAGGGACTCACCCCGTTTTCGAGGATTCAATGAATGCTTTAATATTAGCTATAGGTGCCCAACCATAGGAATATGCGTAAAAAGACTTTGTTAAGGGTTTTGCTAGTAAAATATCTCTCTTGATAGTATTAGGTGTAGATGGGGGCCAGATAGAAATTCCAGCTACTGGCTCTTTTACTCCTTTGCTGATCGCTATTGATAGTTCGTATGGAATTAGTTTGTGTGATCTATGGAAAGGTTCTGTATAGAGCATTATCTTTATTATATCAAGTATTTGTGATAACTTTTCATAATCTTGTCCAACGAACCAACTATGACTAGGAGGGACAAGGTCAGCTGATAATTTTACACCATATTGTCTAGTCTTGTCTCTTATCTCCTCAACAAGACCAGTTATAATCTCCGTTCTAGCTTTTAACCACTTGGAGACTTCTATTCTATTTATTAGTTCGTATAATGAATGTAATAGTAGGTTTGTGGAGCATTCAGGATCATTTATATTACAAGTATTGCCTGTAATATCTTCAGACGTCAATAATGTATTAGCTATGTCAACGATATCTTTCTTAACTTTATCAACGTTTATTCCAATGGATTCATAGTATTTTCTACAGTTATCACAGAAACATGGTGTCTGTAATAATTTTATGAATAAACTCGGCGAATGAGTAACTGGTTCTGGATACCTTATATAATCGAGTTCTATCTCATATGCTTCGTATCTACATGATAATTCCTCTACAACATTTAAGACGAGTTTTCTCACGTTAGGGTTAAGTGGGCATAGAAACTGTGCTTTGTAACCAGCTATATTTCCATAGATGTCTCTAACACAGTATTCGGGATGTTCGCCAGCAATCTTATCCCATCTTAGAGTAGGTAACCAGTATACTGGTTTTAGATTATAAGATGCGATTCTTTCTCGGAACTCTTTAACAATATCTCTATCGAGCCACGATGGTTTCTTAGGCCTTATATTTTCTGGAATGTCTCGGTAGTACTCGGAGCTTGGAAACCAGAATATAGAGTCTCTATAGGACAGGTAAGTCTTTCTACGAGCATTTCTATAGATAAGAGACTGTCCAGGAAATGCTTGTCTCTCTTCAACATATCTGACAGCAAGACTTACATGGTTAAATCCATGTTTTTCTAGTTCTTCAAGGATATTCTCTATACCATTATCTATTAAATCCCATGGATGCACCCAGATTCCTAATATCATTTCTCATCTCCTAGAAACGTTTATCTTAAATAAGGTATTCGTGACCTATACTTTAGCGCGAGGTTTCTATTCCACTCCATTGCTCCGGGGAGATGAGCACTTATCCATATAGGTGGCTTAATGTTCTTGGAAGCCATTTTCTTTACAACACTTGCTACAATAGAATTTACTATGAAGCTATTCAGTATCGTTGATACTGGGGAAACCTTTACTTCGACACCTTCGATTTCTAGTACGGCGTCTCCTCTCGGAACATGATTGTCAATAGCTATATCTACGACTTCGAATAAGTGTTTCTTGAAGCTATTTTTTGGTTCTAACGATTTACTGTATTGTATAGAAGTAATCCCTATCGTTTTAGCACCGACTTGCCTCGAATAAATAGCTACTTCTACTGGGAACTGGTTGACACC
>Ga0256842_1002408_pt1 | contig 13482 bp, 11 predicted proteins | sample 4559240metaG_FD_185973 | JGI IMG/M metagenome (GOLD analysis project Ga0256842, IMG submission 185973) | Hydrothermal vent microbial communities from Guaymas Basin, Mexico - 4559-240 | ecosystem: Environmental > Aquatic > Marine > Hydrothermal vents | place: Mexico: Guaymas Basin | collected...
GCTGCGGCACAACTCCTCGCTGCGGCTCCAGTCGGCGGCGGCAACCAGTGGCTGTATCTGCTCCAGTACCCGATCAGCATCACAGCGATGGCGGGTGAGAAACCACAATCGCTCACAGATGAGCAGCGCTGCCACCGCGCCGATAAGCAGAATCGGCCAGACGATAAAACCGCCCTGACGGATTTCGTCGGTCAGACTGCTGCGGTAGGTAAGCTGACGAATGGACGCGCCGTGGCCCATATCCACCGGCACACTGGCACTGCGCCCGGCCAGATAATCTTCTATCTGGTTGCGCATCTGCCGCGGCGGCAGCACCGACAGGGCAAACAGACGGGCGCTGGGCGGCGAGTAGAGGAGAAAACCACATTCGTCTTCGCTGCAGTAGGCGGCGCTGAAATCACCCAACAGCACCACTTTGGCGTTGATCTCCTCGCCATGACGATCGAGAACTGGCAACGTGGTAATCTGCACCTCGCCGCTGGCCTGCATCTGTTGCAGCAGCAAATCGCGCAGGGTACGCACATCATCCATACCGGGAAAACGCTGCGAGGTGATCAAAGTATGCAACACCGCGCCGCGTTGCGGGTCGAGGGCGTTAATCTGGCTGGTGCTGATCAAGGTATCCGCCTGTTTGGCACTGACGCGGATAAAGCCGAGCAGCTCCTGCAACTGTCTGGTGCGGCGCTCTTTTTCAGCACGCAGCCGGGCCAGTTCGGCACTCAGCCGTTGGTGGGAATCATTCAGAGTCTTTTTTTGCCGCTGCAGCTCTTTTACCCGCGTGCGCAGCGCGGCTACCCGTGCGCGCAACTGCTTTTCATCCTGTGCCAGCCGCTGCCGCAACTGCCGCGCCTCAAGCTCGGCCTGGCGCTGTTCCTGCCGTGCCTTCTCCACCAGCTGCCGCTGCCGCTCACGTTGCTGCTGCGCACTGTAGCGGGCATCGGTGGCAGCGGCGCCAACAGAGATAAGCAGCAACAGCACGGTGACAACACCCGTCCGCCCCATCATTGCGCCACCACCTTACCCAACGGCAGCGTCACCAGAGACACTGGCCGACGTTTCTCCCCCATGGCTATGGCGCGGCTGATGGCGCCATTGTCGGCAGCATCGAGCGCTTTCCAGCCGTCGGCGGCCAAATCGTAGATATAACTGTGTTGCTTGTCCAGCGTCTGGGCAAACAGCGCCAGACGACCGACACGCAGGCGATTCATCAGTACCTTGTGCCCGGCAACGGTAACAAAATCGCGCTTCACCTCCACACTGGAACCATACTCAGCTTCGATTCGCAGTGCTTCAAACAAGCGCCGGAACTTTTCGCTGATAGACAGTGTATCATCAGCTAGGCTGCTCTGCAGTTGCCGCAACCGTGCCGCGCGCTCCTGACGCAAAAACGGCAGATCGGCGTCCACCTGCTGCTGCAGCAACTGCAACGTGCGGCGCAAAAACGGCTCCATCTGGCTGGTAAGGCGCTGCGCCTCGTCCACAGCGCGCTGTTGTTCAGCGATGGCATTACGACGCTGCGCCACCTGCTGTTGCAGTTCACCGCATTCCTGCTCCAAAGTGGCCTGCTGCTGTTCCAACTGCTCCAGCTCAGCCAGCAGACGCTGTTTTTTTCCTTCCCATTTATCAGCCTGCCGCTGTGACTGGCGCTGAACAGCCAGCGCCTTGTGCAACGGCTGCTGTACTTCGGCGGCAAACGGTGCGGCAAATGCACAGTTGACAACAAGGAAAAAACTGACGAGACTCATCAGAACAATACGAACCACCGGCAACTCCTGTAATTTAATTGTAGCGGGGGATTTCGGAACAACTGCCCGACACTAACAAACCACGGCACCAGTTTCAACGGGATTCAGCCCGCCGGAAAGCGGCACATCATGCTCACATTGGATATTCCCGGCCACGGCACCAGCATCATCCGCCATCTGGTGCTCGATTTCAACGGCACCATCGCCGGTGACGGCCAACTGCTAGACGGTATCGCTCCGCGCCTGCGCGAGCTGGCACCCCTGCTAAAGATACATGTTCTCACTGCCGATACCCACGGCAGCGCCGCTGCCACCGTACACGGTCTCCCCTGCCATCTGGCGATAATAGCGCCGCTCGATCAGTGCGCCGCCAAGCTGCACTACATCGACGCATTGGGTTGTGCCAACTGCGTCGCCATGGGCAACGGCTTTAACGATCAATTGATGCTGCAGCACGCCGCCGTCGGTATCGCCGTCATCGGCGGCGAGGGCGCAGCCAGCGCCGCCATCACCAGCGCCGACGTAGTGGTCAATTCATGTGTCGACGGCCTTGATCTGCTGCTGAAGCCGCTGCGCCTGGGCGCGACATTGCGCCGCTGATACCACTTGTGGTACAAGAGCGCGTGGCAGATATGCATTTAATTGTTGACAAATCTGCTCACAATTCTATGCTGTAACCCGTTTCGTTCCAATCAATCTATTTTATCTACAAAGGAGCAATCCCATGAAGATGATCCATTACGCAGCACTGGTTCTGCTGGCGCTATCTCTGGCGGCCTGCAACGGCAGCTCAACTCCAGCAGAGGGCAACAAACCAACCCCGGCAAAATCGACATTACAACCGGACAGCAAGGCGGCAGCAGCCGCCACACCGGCACAGCAGCCACAACTGGCAAAACAGACCTCCGGCACGGTTTTAGAGGCGATTAACACCGCTGGCTATACCTACATCCGGGTTAAAACGGCTGACAAGGAAATCTGGGTAGCAGCACCGGAATTCAAGGTGGCAGTAAACGATGCGGTTATCATCCCGGAGGGGATGGCCATGACCAACTACCACAGCAAAACTCTGAACCGTGATTTTGATGTAGTCTACTTTGTTAACGGCGTTATCACTCCCAACGCCGCCGAGCCGCTGTCAGCTTCCGCCACAGGTGGCTGTACCGCCAACATGGGCAAAACAGCGGCCAGTGGCGCCGACGCCGCCAGCCACATCAAGGCTACACCCGCTATCAAAATTGACTACAGCGGCCTGCACAAGCCAGTCGGCGGTTACACGATAGCCGAACTGTTTGCCAACAAGGAGCAGTTGCAGGGCAAAAAGGTAACTCTGCGCGCCAAGGTGGTAAAGTTCACCCCCAACATCATGCACACCAACTGGATTCACCTGCGTGACGGCAGCGGCAGCGAGGGCAGCAACGACCTCACCGTTACCAGCAACGCCGAAGTAAACATGGCCGACACGGTGCTGGTAAAAGGGGTACTGGAGGTCAATAAGGATTTCGGTTACGGATACAAATATGATTTGATTATCGAAAAGGCGCAGATCACCAAGGAATAATTTCAACCGACTGCTGTACACAAAAAACGCCTGCGGACCGTTGCCGCAGGCGTTTTTCATTTTTACCATACCAGATTGCCAAGATTGCCTAACGCAGCCGCGCCCGCACGCTGTTGCCGTTTACTTCCAGCACTTCCAGCTGCTTGCTGCCCACCGGCAATTCGTTGAGATTTTCCGCCAGACGCATCACGTTGCAGTTTTTCCAGGCCACTATTAACTCGGCACGACCTCGCAGAAACGATTTCTGCCGGGCGCTGCGCGCACCACTAAGGGCCGCTACCGCCCGCACCAGTTTCTTGGCATCGCCAAAGCCGGTGTTCTCTACCACCACTGTCACCCGGTGTTCGTTGTAGCAGGAATCCAGCCACACCTTTACCACTTTGTCCGACAGGGCGTTGGCCAGTTTGGTCGCTGCCATACTCAGGGCTTTCTGGCTGCCGAGGGCAAAACTGTACTGCGGCACACTGGCCTGGGCATTGGCGGAAGCCAGCACCCGTCCGGTGGCGGTTTCGTGGATATCGGCATTGATGGTGGCACCGTAGGCGTGCAGGCGCTGATTGTAGGGCGAGGCACCGTTATCCTGCACAATGGCGTTACCGGAAATCAGCAGCTGCGCCTGGTTACTGGCCGCCTCCTGTGCCTGGCCTCTGGCATCGCCAAACGCCCCCTGCAACTGCTGTTGACGCTGCCGCTCGCCGGACAAAGCATCGAGATCGACAATATCAAATCCTTTGCTTTGCAACACCTGCATCAGGGTCTGGCGCGCGGCGCTGAGATCGACATTGAGTTGCGCCGATTTGCTACTCAGGCTCTGCTCCTTGATGGAGATGGCCAGAGTCGGATAGTTCATGCGCGGCAATAATCCGGCCAGAGCGGCAACATCGTCGGCCAGATCCATCTCCTCCACTTCGGCACGAATGGCGATGGTACATTCGCCGTCGGTATATTTTTCCGACAGAATGGAATAGTTTTTCACATAGCCACGCACCCGGGTGAGAATTTTATCCTTCACCAGCACATAGTTTTCCACCAGCGTCTCGCTGGACAGCATGGTGCCGAGCACCTGTTCCACGGCGTTGCGCTGGGCATCGTGCAAAGCCTCCTCACGCGCCTGGGCCCTGGATACGCTAATGGCAGCCATGCCGGTAGCATCGACAGCGGCCCACACCAGCGCCGCCGGAGAAAGCAGGGCCACGCACAGTAGCAGGATAGTGAACATATACGTTGTTCGCGTCATGACAAAACTCCTTGTCCCGCAAAAAAAGGGAAGCCGCCACCGGCAGCTTCCCCTTTTGAGGTCAGGTTATACTCCGTGGCGTCACATCAGACACCCGGACAACCTAAAATTTCCAGATGCTGCCGAGATAAACCTGATCAGAGTCAAAGTCCTCCAGTTCAAGCACCTTTTTATAGCCGATGGTCATCCCGAAAGCGTCGGAGAGATTATAGCTGCCCTCAAAACCAACCTCGTAGTAATCCTCGTCGGTATCGGGATCGTTGTCGTAATCGGTAATGTCACTGGTCCAGACCCCGTATACGTTAACTACGCCATTTTCACCATTACGCACACCGGCGTTGACACCAAGCTTGATCAGATGCTGATCATCATTGTCTAGGTTGGAATCATCTTTGTTATACAGATAGGAAATACCGGTGGTCACGACAAACAGATCTTTGTCGAGAGTGATTGAGGCACCGACACCGCCACCGCCCATGTTGATGTCGTCATCATCAGCGTCATCAAAATCAAAGTCGGTGTAGGAATAGTTGAGGTGGCCGGTGAAGGTGGCGCTCAGAGTCTCGCTCAACTCCAGATTGTACTGGCCGAAACCAACAATACCGATGCGATTGGCGTCAAAGCTGTCAAAATCGAGATAATCGTAAGGCAGCATAAAACCGAAACTGACGTTGTCGTTATCCCACGCCATACCGACGGTGGCACCGTAGAGATCGCCATCTTCGCCACTGTTGTCAAATTCAACATTTTCCCAATACGCTGAAGATCCGAACGTCTGCGCCATATTCAGAGCCTTACGTGCGGCATCACTTTTTTTCTCCGCCCGACTCTTGGCCGCGGGAATAACCAGGTTCTGCATAACCAGACGCGATGTTTTACCTGCCGCTGACGTATACGCAGATGCCTCGTCACCAGAACCGACACCACCAACATAGCTGTGATGACCATCGTGGCTGTGGTGATCATGATCATCGTAATCATCGTAGTCATCCGACGCAAAGGCCGTGGCCGACACCAGTGCCAGCACCAGCAGGCACAACAACAGATACAGTCCTTTTTTCATCCTCTTCCTCCCTGTTTTTCGATTTATTCCAACCTGCGCAACAGACTGGCAGTGGCCTGCTGCAAAGCTTTTTGCGCGGCGCTGGACACGTCGGTACCAATACCGACGCCGCTGCCGGGCACGTATTCCAGTGTTTCCACATCGACACAGCGAATCTGGATTCCCATACGGGTCTTGAGATTTTTGCGCGCGCTGAAACCGCGAATTTCGCTCCCGGCTTCGCCGTAGTCGTACACTTCACCGTAGATCACCTTGGTAGCTCCGAGCATCTTGCCCATTTCGATGGCTTTGCTCTGACTGACCATGCCGTTGGCGCTCATCCACTGGCGATCCATGATATCCTTGATGATATCGCCCTTATCCTCGACAAATTTGAAACGGTGGGTATCGTACAGGGCATCCACCAGCATGTTGTGAATCCCCATGCCGACATTCTTGGCCAACAACTGTGGATAGCGTTTGGCAGCACGCTCCGACAGCCCCATGGGCAGCACCGCCACCACCGTTTTAGGGCCGGTGTATTTTTTTGCCGCCGGGACCGCGGCAGCTTTGGCCGCGCCGCTCGGGGTTGAGAGCGGGTTATCTTCTTCAACATAGGTGGTGGCACACGCCGACAACAGCAATACCAACCCAACAACACTCAACAGCGCCAGCAAACGGCGCAACGCGCTATAATTTGGCAATGGCATCTTTTATCGCTTTCTGTGTCGCCTGACCGACACTGGTTTCGTTGAAATGAACCTTGTCCTGACGAATCTGGAACAGAATCCCCATCGACTTTGTCACCCCTTTGCCAGTGCCACTGACGGTACGGGCGGTGCCGCTACGCGGCTGCAGGGTGATATCCACCGTGATATAGATGGTGGTTTTAGCTGAAGCAAACAGACCGATACTGCGCCGACGCTTAACCTTGAAGTCGCGCACCACCACACTTACCAGGCAGTCGGCGGCGGCGCGGATATCTTTATCCACCATCACCGCGTTCCCGCCCTGCCAACTGGTGGCGATAATTTTGTCAATACGCCCGGTAATCTCCGGTCGGTCTTCTACCGGCAGATATTTGCCGGTGTCGTACAGCTCTTCGTTGACGATATTGCGAATACCATAGGCGATGAGGTTGTTCTCCCACCCTTTTTTATGGGTTTGGTCAACCACCTTGATCACCAGAAAGCGCGTCTTGCCCGACGCGGCGGCGCTGTTTGCCACGACCTGCGTCGGCAACAGCGTCAGGAACACGCCCAGCAGCAACCAAACCCTCTTCCTCATATCCCCTCCATCAAAAACCAATCGCAGGATAACAAACTAACTTGAGCCACTGTAACAAAAAAAGACCGTTTCAGACAATAAAATCTGCGACAAAGCACAGTTAGGCAAGGGGATTTAACACAGAACCCCACCGGACGGCAGTTACCTACCCGTTGTCGGCATTAAAATGCCGGTATATCTCTTCGGCACACTTGCCGGGCAAACCGGGAACGGCATGCAACTGCTCCCGGGTGCAGGCACGGATTTTTTTTACGCTGCCAAAGTATTTAAGCAACAGTTTACGCCGCGCCGGGCCGATACCGGGGATACGATCCAGTTCTGAGCGCAGACTGGCTTTGGCGCGCAGTTTACGGTGGTAAGTGATGGCAAATCGGTGCGCCTCATCCCTCAACCGTTCCAGCATAAACAACGCTGCCGAGCCACGCCGTAACACTACAGGGTTTTTCCGTCCGGGGCGGAAAAACCGCTCCTCGCTGCGTTCCACCGCCCGAGAACGAACATTGGCGCGTACCCGACTTTTGGCGATGGAAACCAGATCAATGCGCTCAGCGAGATGCAACTCCGCCAGCACCGTTTCTATTATCGCCAGTTGCCCTTTGCCGCCGTCGACAAGAAGCATATCGGGTAAATTATTTTCCTCCAGGCCACGGCGCAAACGGCGCTGCAATACCTGGCGTAGAGCAGCGTAGTCATCGCCGTCGCTTACACCGTTGATCCGGTAATGACGATAGGCACCCTTATCCTCTACACCATCACTGGCCACCACCATGCTGCCCACGGCGCAACTGCCCTGGATATGAGAGATATCAAAGCATTCCATCCGCCGCGGCAATCGACGCAGCCCCAGCGTGCGCCTGATATCCTCCAGCACAGCATCTCGCTCTTCCTGCTGCGCACCGCGCTCGCGCCGTCGCTGTGCAGCGTTGCGTCCGGCCAAACGCACCAGTTGCAGACGCTCACCACGCTGCGGCACTGTGAGCGTCACCTTGCGTCCACGCCTTTCACTTAACCACTGCTGCACCAACTGATGTCCATCCGGCAGCACCGGCATGATAATCAGTGGGGGAATAATGTTGCCACGACCGTAATATTGTTGCAGAAAACCGGCCAGCAGCGCTGCTTCATCCAGCGACCAGCGTAACGAATAGGCTCGTGTTTCCTGCACCCGCCCGCCGCGGACAAACAGGATACACACCTCGACAGTGCCGCCGTCACGATCGATACCGATCACATCGATATCGCCGCCATCACTGCTGACCATTTTCTGTTTTTCCAGCGTATGCTCGATAGCACGAATCTGGTCACGCAGGGCCGCCGCTTCCTCATAGCGCATGGCCTGCGCCGCCTGTTCCATCCGCGCGGCCAGCACGGTAAGCACCTGGCCATAGCGACCACGCAGAAAATCGCTTACCTGCTGCACCAGCAACGCATAATCCTCATCACTGATATGGCCATGACACGGCGCACTGCACTGCCCTATCTGGTAATACAGACACGGACGGTCACTGCTGCGGCACTGCTGCCAGCGATGATGACGCAGAGGAAACACCCGGTATAACTGCTTAAGTGTGGCCCGCAGATCAGCCGCAGAAGCGTAGGGGCCAAAATATACTGCGCCATCGTTGCGCACCCGCCGCACTATCCGCAGCGCCGGAAATGGCTCCTGCATATCCAATCGTAACGATACATAAGTCTTGTCGTCACGCAGATTGATGTTATAACGCGGCTTATGTTTTTTGATCAGGGTGTTTTCAAGAATCAACGCCTCTTTTTCGGTATCGGTGACAATGGTTTCCACCCGCGTCACCTTACGCAGCAGAAAGTGAATATGGGTACGACTATCTGCACCACGCACATAATTACGTAACCGGGTTCGCAAATTGCGCGCTTTACCCACATACAGCACCCTACCGCCAGCGCCATACATCAGATACACCCCACTGGCACTGGGGATATTAGCCAGATCAAGTTCCAAATCCGCAGCCATGGCCTGTTCTTGTCCCACCTTTACCGCCCAACCGGACAGCATATAATTTTGCTGGTTTTGCCGACTGTCTTTAGTATAATGTCCGCCAACACATGGCGGCATTTATCACCTGATGAGACTAGCATGAATTCACTGTGGAACAACATATTTCGCACCAAACTGGACGAGGAATCACTGGCTGCTTTTCTGGCGCGGGTGCAGGTGTTTTCAGAACTGGAAAAGAACGATCTTCTCTATCTGGAAAAACTTATTCACGTGCGCAGTTATCACCCGGGCGAAACCGTATTTGAGCAGGGAGATCCCGGATCGGGGATGTACATTATCCGCAACGGGCGGGTATCAATCTTCACCCGCGACGACAATGGCGGCGAAGAGGAGCTGACCGTACTCGGCCCGGGCGACTTTTTCGGCGAAACCACCATAGCGTCGCCAGCGCCGCGCACTTTTTCCGCCAAGGCAAAAGAAACCACCGAACTTATCGGCCTGTTCCGCCCGGAGCTACTTTCCACCGCCGAAAAGCGACCGGAGATCGCCAATCGCATCCTGTTTGGCCTTATCCATGTGATAAGTGAACGCTTGCAGACCGCCACGGTAGAAATACGCCACCTGCAGCTGCAACTGCAGGCCGCAGACGCGGCGCAACAACGGGCGGAGTAACCCCACACTGGAGACGCCAGCGCGATGAATTTCGGCAAAACCCACTTTTTTCTGTTGTTTATCACCATGACAGCGGCCATAGCCGCCGGATTGGCTATATTTTCTTCGGCGTCCACCATCACCCGGATGTTCCATTCCGCCATGGCCGGAATGTTTGTACCGCTGCTGCTGGCAGTGGTGCTGGCTTTTCTGCTCGACCCTATGGTAAGCGCATTGGAACGGCGGCGATTGTCGCGCACCCAAGCGATATTTTGCATCTTCTTTCTGGTACTGACGCTGGTGGTGCTAACCGGTAACTGGCTGGTATCATACAGCCAGAATATGTGGGAATCGCTGCTGTCCGATTTTCCCCGGTACAGCTCGCGCCTGATAAACTATCTGAACGAAGCGCAGCACTCGTGGCAGGTGCGTTTTCCAGTGCTGAACCAGTATGATCTCATCGGCACGCTGCACAAAAACGCCGCCCACGTAGTATCGGTGGTTTTGACTGAAACGCCTAAATCGGCGCTAAAACTGGGCAGTTTGCTGGTACTGGTGCCGATTCTCACGTTCTTTTTTTTGCGCGACGGCGCCACCATCGTGCGCAGCCTGGTGGCACTGGCCCCCAACCGTTATTTTGAGATGGCCAACGACCTGACGTTTCTCATCAACCGCCAGATGGCTCACTTCGTCCGTGGGCGCATTATCGAGGCTATCATCATCGGCATTACCGTCACCATCGGGCTGAGTTTTACCGATATCCGTTACGCACCGCTGTTGGGTTTTTTTGCCGGCATCACCAATCTCATCCCCTACCTGGGGCCGCTAATCGGCATGGTACCGGGGATACTTATCGCCGCCGTTGACCTGGGCCTCGGCGCCCAGTTCTGGTGGATTGTTATTCTGTATATTCTCATTGCCCAGGTAATACTGGACAACTTTATCCTCATACCTATCCTTATTTCGCACATGGCCAATCTCCATCCGCTGCTGGTGATTCTGGCCATCGTCATGGGCGGCAAACTGTACGGCGTTATCGGCATGATCATCGGCGTTCCCATTGCCAGTGCCGCCAAAATCGCCTTTATCGAGATTCGCCACTACCGCCGCGCCTTCGCCCTGCCCGATACCGGCGGCGAACGACTGGTTTGATTCCACCACAATGATGAAAAAACTATTTCAGAATCTGCGCATCCGCCACAAACTGCTGCTGGTGGTACTGCCACTGGTTATAATCCCTATTCTGGCGGTGGGCGGCATCGTCAGCTACACTTCAGCCAATCTGGCCAGGGATGGTGTCAACCGCGCCAGCCGCGCCGACATGGAACACATGGCCATATTCACCCGCCATCTGCTCGAGGCACACTACCGCCAATTCCAGGTCTATCAGCGCCAGCGCCAGCGCGATTTTATCCGCGAGTTGAAAAATCTGGCCCGTACCGCCGCCGACATTGTCGCCACCGAGGACAAACTGCACCGCCAGGGGAAAACATCCCTGAAAATGGCGCAGCAGCGCGCCGGCAAGATGCTCAAGATGATCAACATCGGCGCCAGCGGTTACGTGTACGCCCTCACCAGCGACGGCACTTTGCGCGTCCATGTGGCACAGGAAGGGGAAAATATAATTAATCGCCAGGATGGCAACGGCCGTTTTTTTATCCGCGAGATGATCGACAGCGCGGTAAAAGCCAAACCGGGCACTATCGGCATCATCAGCTATCCGTGGCGCAACCCCATGTTAGGTGACAAACGCTACCGCCACAAGATGGCGGCGTACATCTATTTTCCCGCCTGGGACTGGGTTATAGCGGCATCTGCCTATACCGCCGAAAGCTACTCAGACACCCGCTACGAGCAACAGGCGCTGGCAGATTTAAAGCGCAAAATAAAGCGGAAACGGGTAGGCGAGAGCGGCTATATCTTCTGCATGGACAGCAAAGGCACTTTCACCATCCATCCAGAGGATGAAGGAAAAAACTTCTACAATATCCGCGATAACGACGGCAAAGCGTTTATCAAAGAGATGTGTGAACACAAGCGCGGCTGGATTCGCTATCCGTGGCGCAACAAGGGAGAAAACCGGGCGCGCATGAAGATCGTCCGCTACGAGTATTTCAAACCGTGGGATTGGATTGTGGCGGTAGGTTGTTACGAAGATGAGTTTTATCAGGCTGCCAACGCCATTACTGCGACCAGCTTCAAGATCACCCTGCTGGTAACGATGCTGGTGGCGGTAATAGCAATAATGCTGCTGGGGATCGCCGCTCGAGTTCTCACCAACCCGATCCAACACATGATCAGCGTTATCCGGCGGGTAAAATCTGGTCATCAGCACGAGCAGATACACATCAACAGCAACGACGAGCTGGGCGAACTGGCTCAGACCTTCAACCACATGACCACCATCATCAGTGAAAATCAGGAGATGGAGAACCGCCTGGCTCAACATGGCAAAATGGCATCGCTGGGGGTGTTATCGTCGGGCGTGGCCCACGAGATCAACAACCCTCTCGGTGTTATCCTCGGCTACGCCGGTTACCTGGAGAGCAAGATACCCGCCGACGATCCGTGCCATAACTATGTCAGCGAAATCAAACGCGAAAGCAAGCGCTGCCGCAAAATAGTCCAAGATCTGCTCAGTTACGCCCGCACGCCAAAATCGGTGCTGGAACCGGCCGATATCAACGTGGTGCTGCGCCAGATCGTCGATTTTGCCACCAACCACACCGACATGCGCAACGTTGTGATAACAACTGACTTTGCCAACGATCTGCCGCACATACACATAGACAGCGACCAGATCCGTCAGGTAGCCATAAATCTCATTCTCAACGCCGGTGCCGCCATGGAAGACGGCGGCGAGTTGATGGTTACCACCGAGCGCCATGACAATAACGTAGTCATATCGTTCAGCGACAACGGCTGCGGCATTCCCGACGAAATACTTGAGAAAATATTCGAGCCCTTCTACACTACCAAGGCTCGTGGCACCGGGCTGGGGCTGGCCATTTCGCGCCAGATTATCGAGCAGCACCACGGCAGCATAACCATTGAAAGCAACGTGGGCAGCGGCACTTGCGTACGAGTGTGCCTACCCATTGACCAGCAGGATTTCAATATATGAGCGCCCGTATCCTCTTGATCGACAACGAAGAAGGACTATGCCGCATGATGAGCGCGGTTCTAAGTGACAGTGGCTACCAGGTTACCGCCCACACCGATGCCACTGTCGCCGTGGCTGATTTCAGCCCCGCCAGTTACGATCTGGTGATCAGCGATATCAAGATGCCGCGCATGAACGGCTTGGAGGTACTTAACCGCATCCGCGCAATAGACCAGCAGGTGCCGGTAATTATGATTACCGCTTACGCTACGGTGGAAACATCCATCCAGGCACTGCGCAACGGCGCCTACGACATGCTTACCAAACCCTTCGAACCGGAAGAATTGATCTACCGGGTTAAAAACGCCCTGAAACATCGCCAGCTCGAAACAGAAAATTGTCAGCTCAAACACCAGTTGCGGCAACAACACGGTTTCGCCGGCATCATCGGTTCGTCACCACAGCTCAACAAGGTGCTGGATACGGTAAAAAAAGTGGCTGGGCGCGATATATCGGTACTGATCACCGGTGAATCTGGCACCGGCAAAGAGTTGATCGCCCGCGCCATTCACCACCATTCGCCCCGTTGCGATAACTGCTTCATGGCCATCAACTGCGGTGCCTTGCCCGAATCGGTACTGGAAAGTGAACTGTTCGGACACAAAAAAGGGGCTTTTACCGGCGCTGCAGCCGATCGCAAAGGAATTATCGAAAGTGCCGACGGCGGCACCCTGTTTCTCGACGAGATCGGCAATCTGCCTCTAAACGTGCAAAAAACCCTGCTGCGCTTTCTGCAGGAGCAGGAGATTATGCGCGTGGGCGACACCACTCCGATAAAGGTGGATGTGCGCATCGTATCCGCCACCAACGCCGACCTGCAACAG
>Ga0256842_1002409_pt1 | contig 13477 bp, 14 predicted proteins | sample 4559240metaG_FD_185973 | JGI IMG/M metagenome (GOLD analysis project Ga0256842, IMG submission 185973) | Hydrothermal vent microbial communities from Guaymas Basin, Mexico - 4559-240 | ecosystem: Environmental > Aquatic > Marine > Hydrothermal vents | place: Mexico: Guaymas Basin | collected...
CATACATCAATTTATTTCTTGTAAGTCCCATAACTATCGCATCATACACTTCTTTATCCGGATTTATACACCATCCGAACTGTTTTACAACTTTTTCTACGAATTTTTTAGTTTTGGCTTCTTCCGCTTTAAATTCTTCACTTGTTAAATCAACATCTTCTCTTTTAGGTGCTAACATTATCATCTCCTTTTTATTTTGATTTTATCATACTTTAAGAAAAAAATCAAAATAAGATAATTTTTATCCACTGAATATAACTTATACAAATTTTGACTAGTTTTTAATCAAACAATTATATGTCACTTTTTCATTTTTGTTATAATTCATGTAAAAAGGCGTATATGTTTTTAGCCACATCCGAATATTTAAAAAAAATCAAAAACATCGCCGACATGTGTAAACAGTTAAAAATAAACGTATATATTTGGGGCGAAAAAGGCGTCGGTAAAACATTTTTAGCCAAATACATTGAGCCAAATGCCGTAATTAACCCCAAAACTTCCACAATTAATCCTGTAATTTTAGAAGATTTTGACAAAAACCCGGTGCTTGAATTTAAAAACAATTTTCTTATAGCTACGGGCACCCAGCCTTTAAACAAAGAAGTTTTAAAAAAATATTTCACTATGGATATAGAACTTAAACCTCTAAGGGAACATCCCGAAGATATTGAAGATTTTATAAATCTTTTTAAACAACAGGCGATAAAAGAATTAAAAATCAGCAAAAAGCTCAATATTGAGCATCCTGATATCAGTGAAAATTTAAATTCCTTAAAAAGACAGATATATTCAACGCTTTTATTGCCTCAAAACAAAAAAGAGATATTTGAAATATTAAAACACCTTTATGAAAACAGCGATGAAAATATTACATACGAAGAAGAACTAAATAATTTTGAAAAAATACTTTTCGGTGCAATGCGCACAAAATATAAAAGTAAACTGCAAATTGCAAAACACCTGAAAATAAACAGAGTTACTCTTACAAAAAAAATGAAAGCTTTAAATGTTTGAATTCTGGTGCGAATATGACATAAATCCGATTATTATATTTAACGAAAAAGGGAACATAAAATACTGCAACCAGGAAGCCGAAATTTTACTTTCATATGTTAATAAAAAAGAGGTTTATAACTTTGTTATAAACAACGCGCCTTCAAATCCCGGAATAAAAACCGAATTTAAACAGATTAAATTTAAAGATTTTGAATTTAACGGTTTTTCAATAGGTTATAAAGATTCTTCCGATATCGGCGTAAGGTTTTTTATAAATACAAACACCCACTCCATAGAATTAACGGAACTCGAAGAAATAGACCTGTCAATGCTTATAAATTTTGCCGTAGAATATGTGACACTTAAAAACAACATTACAATAACTACAATGTTTGACCCTTCGATTCCGAGTATTCTTGTTCATAAAAAAGCCCTTTTAGATCTTATATTCGATATTCTTGAAAATCAAAAAGAAGCTATAATTTCAACTAAGGTTAACGTCGGTGAATATATCAAAATCAACGACAAAAAATACCAGATTATTGAAATAGGAATAAAAACAAAACTAGATAAAACGATTAAGTCGCCTTATTTTGAAATATTAAATACGGATGACGGATTCATAATAAAAATACCACTGATTAAGGAAATAAATGAAAATAATAATACTTGACACGGAAACCACAGGAAACAAAGAAGAAGACAGAATAATTCAACTAAGCTATCTAGTGATGAACGAAAACCTTGAAATAGAAGAAATACACGACGAACTCGTAAAACCTCCCCTTCCCATAAGTTTTGAAGCAATGGCGGTTCATCATATTACAAACGAAATGGTTGAAAACAAACCGCAGATAAAACACACAACCGCATATAAAAGATTAAAAGAATTGAATTCTCCTGAAAATTTAATCGTTATACACAATGCCAAATTTGATCTTGATATGCTGAAAAAAGAAGGGTTTAACTCGTTTTTCAAACTAATTGACACGTTCAGAATCCTAAAACACCTCATACCTGAAGGTAAATTTTCACTGCAATACAACAGATACGCATTAGGATTATATAAAAAAGAAAAAGATATATGCGACAAATATAACATTCAAATAAACGCCCACGACGCACTCGGAGACGTAATCGTTTTAGGACTTCTTTTTGAATATCTTGTAAAAAATTTTGACAAAAATTTTGAAGAACTTATAGACCTAACCACCAAACCTGTCCTCCACGACAAATTCTACCAGGGCAAATACAAATTTGAAAAAATAAAAGACGTTCTTATCAAAGACCCGGATTATATCGAATATATGTTAAGTCTTACGGACCTTGACCCGGATGTTAAATATTCAATCGAACACCATCTTGAAAACCTAGACGAACCTATGGAATTCAGATTCGGTGTGGGTAAATACAAAGGCATGAAAATAGAAGACGTTGCCGAAATAGATATACAATACCTCAGCTGGGCGTATCATAATATGAAAATGGGTAAATGGATGAGGGAAAAAATCGGGGAGATTCTGGGGAAAAGTCATATGTAATATTTTACTCGAAACACCAAAGCAATATTAATTAACAATTACCGATTCCCCTCTGAAATAAAAAGTGTACATTATTTGACTCCTATTCTAAAATGTTTTTCAAACTGTTCCTTATTATTGACACGAAATAAGATACGATAAAAACCATTTGGCCAATAGGAGTCTTCTAATTCAACAGGAGCGGAAAAAACTCCTGAACTACGAAACACTTTTCCACCGTTTTGTTGAAACACTAAACGCTCTTTTTGTGATCCTTGCGGGCGGAAATACCAAAACATATCAATCCTGTCATGCGGTGTAAAATTTTCATAAAAAACGAATAAATAAAAACGTTTAGTTTTTTTAGGCAGATGATTTGTGACCGTATTCGGATCAGGACGATTTTGAGAAATCGCTCTCGTAGCAATTTGGACATCTATGATTTTCGGAGTATTTTGGGCACTTGGGTTATTATTTTTTTTATTTTCGGATTTTTTTTCTTGCTCTTTACATTTTTCATATTTATTTTTTGCATCTTTATATTTTTCGTAAAGTTGAACCGCTTCTTGTGTATCTCCTTTTCCCTGTGACATTAAAGATGTTAATTGATTATAACGTTTTACAAACTCTTTGTATTGTTGTTGACATTTATTTTTAAGATCCTGTTTTTTATTACCTGATTCGTTATATGCAAAAGAGGAATTTCTTTTATCCGTGTCTTTAATATTGATATTGGTTAGCTTTATCTCATCAATAAAAGCATATTCGAAAAACCATCCGTTTGCTTTAACATAAAGATCCACTGAAATGTTTTGACCAACATATTCTTTTAAAGGAATTTTTATTTCATACCATTTCTTACCGTCAATAATCCTTTCTAATCTTTTTACACCGTTTATATTTACAACCATTAACCAATCCCCGTTGGTATTACCCGCTATCCTGAATAAAAGTTCCTGTTCAGGAGAATTTACACGATATACACCATGAAGAACAGTAGGCTCTTGCGGAGATACGGGGTGTAAATACAAAGCCGCACCTTTTGCCCCTGCCGGAGGCATAGCATCCCCTATACGTCTTACGGGTTTTTTCCAGCCAAATTGTTCATTACTGTTATTTATCTTGCCGACAGAACCAGATGCATCTTTGGGTATCTTAACCACTTTCCAGTTATAAAACCATTTTTCTGTATAAGGGGAGTTTTTAAACTGTTTTGAAATATTTTTTTGTCCGGACGCTGTTTTTACCCCTGATATACAGCAGGTTGCATGACGGGCCTTAGGTACGGCATATTTTAACCAACATCTCGGATTTGGACCCTGAACAGTGTTCGGCTTTACAAATGTCCATGCTTTACATTTCGGATCTTCATCACATGCCCGCTGACACAACATAGGCTCGTTCGATGGCAGATTAAAGTTTTTGTAATCCAATCCCGGACGGTCCGTATCATACTCCATATCAAACATATCTGTTTTATCAATATGGACAATATTATTTTTCCCTTGTATATTATTAGCATTTGTTTTTTCAACTTTCTTTTTTCTGTTTCCAGAAACAATACTTTTCTTTAAGAAATAATTTTTTATAAATAAGTCCAGATTTTCCTCGGGTAATATTCTGACGATCTTCCACTGCCCCTTGTTTTTTTCAAAAAGAAAGGCATCTTCTTTTACCGGTGTAAAACTTTCATTCGTTACCTTACTGACAATCTGCCATTGAGATTCAACCAACACTATGGCTTTATTTGGAGATTGTAAGACTTTTTTAATCTTATAACCCAGAATTTTCTGATCCAACGCCATAAATGCGGTTTGGTAAATATCTAAAATTTTTGGATCTCTAACAGTCATAAGCCCGGCTACCTTTTTCAGATTCTTATTTTGAACAGCTTCAAAATAACCGACTATAATTCTTTCAATCTGTGGCTCTATATTAGATTCGGTTTTTGCCATAGAGTTATTAAAAAAACCGAAAACAAAAACTGATATAAATGCAATTATTAATCTTTTCATATTATTTTCCTCCAAATTTGTTTGCATTCAAATCTGTCCACATTCTAACGCCGCATGGTCTGGAAACTATGGTTTTATGTCCTTCAGGGTCCGATACTACGGCTGTTATAGGTATAAAAAACAAACCTTGGTATGAATCAGTAATCTTACGATATTTTTTATATGTGTAATAGATAGTCTTTGCATTTTCATATACCGCTTTTAACGCTTCAAGTTGGAGGGTGCCTTTCAAACTGGAACTTGCTCGCGTTATTAATGAAATCGTATCGGATCCCAACGATATGCCACCCACAACCCAATCGGCCGTTGCCACATAATCCCGGTCCTTTTTATCGTTATAAAAAGTTTGAACGGTGGACGAATAATAATCCAATCCTCCAATTCCAAGTTTTCCCACTGACGTCACCGTCTCAGAGGAAATTTTATCTGTTTTAGGAATATTCATTTTTATAGTAGCTGTTTTAGACCCGCTTACCTTTAAGCCTTTTTTTGCTTCCTCAAGACCGTACCCTTCAAGAACTGCTAAACAAAAATTAAGTCCGATTTTCATATTTGTATTTATAAGCTCTTTCCATAAATCCGGTTGCTTATTCAAATCTATCCCCAGCGAATTTGAAGCAAAATAAAACTCAAACTTGTTTTTCCCTTTTAAATGCTTGTATAGCCCGTTAGGATAAATTTCTCCTCCCCTGGTTTTAAACTTTCCGATTCCTTTAATTTCTACCGTAAAATCACGACTGTCAAAATCTTCTATTTGAATCACGGAGGGGATTGTTTGCCACAGACCTGCTTCTAAATTTCCGGGAACTTTATATTGAACAATACGGGGAAAAGGACTTTCTATCGAAACTCTGGTCACCCCTTTTCCTTTTTCTTCGGGTATTTCCACTTTTATATCCGCAGAAACCGGAAAGAAATCTTTTTCGGTAGGAAAATTGTTTTTAAGCTTCGGCAATAAACTCTTATCGGAAATTATAGTGTTTAACTTTGATTTAATAACATACGGCATCTGTATATACAGTGTAATTTTTCCGTTTACATCTGTTGTTAACTTATCAAAATAAGGCGCTTTATTTAAATAATCCACTTTTTTGCCGTTTTTATAAAATATACCGCTGGGTGCAAACAATACTTCGACTTTTTTATTTGCAAGAGGATGATTGTCTTTTGTCAATATTAATATCACAGGATATTTTTTACCGTTTGCAATTAATCGATGATATATTGCTTTTACCTTGATTTTTCCTAATTCAGATTTTAAAACAAAATTTTTATTAAAATACTGGATTTTTTCTTTATTTCCCACTTTAAAAGAAATCTCATAGTTTCCGTTATTGTCCGTTAATACTTTTTTGTTAAAATGTAAAATTGAAACGGTGGCATTAGGTAAAAATTTTCCTGTTGCAGATTTTACGTTTCCTTTTATAATTATTTTACCGACCTTATTAGTATCAACAAAAATCAATTCACTTTTTTCATTGTAGCCTTTTTTAGTAGCGGTTAATGTATAAGTGGTTTCTTGATCTGATGTACCGTTATTTTGTTTTGGTGTTTCTCCGTTTACAACAGCTTTAGAAAGGGACAATAATGTATCAAAATAATCCTGACCCTTTTTTTTAAAACGTTGACAAATTTCTTTATTATCCTTATTTATATTATCACAAAAATGATAAGTGTCCACTGCAACAGCCACAGCATTTGAATATCCGGAATATTCACCTTTACCCGGGAAGTCTTTATAAAAATTGAATGTCCCTTCCGGAACCCCCGTATCATACGATTGCAATAAATTTGCTTTTGCCTTATAGGTAACTTTGTTTTTTATTCCTTTATAATAAAAATATTCATCTTTAAGAAACGTTACGCCGTCTCTGCAACTGTTTTTAATAATAAATCCGTTACTACATGCCCATTTTAATATAGGGTCTTTGATTTTCCCCTCTTGATCTGAACATTTTTCATACAAAGGGATGATTTCCGGTTCCGGGTCTGTGGGATATTCGCATTTAATAACCTCATTAAAGTTATAACCATCCTCCGCAAACACAAAACAAGCGTTTGAAATAAAAAAAAGAATAGTTATGATTTTTATGATATTTTTCATAATTCCTCCTAATAAGAAATATTTAACTTATATCTGTTTACATTTTAACATAACCCTAAATTAATCTTCCATTAATATTATCACACAAAAATCTTAATTTTTTCTTAAAGATTTGAAAAATAATAACAATCTAAAAAAAACCGGACATTTTTTTTTAAATAAAGAAAAGAAAACTTAAATGTTAGATTTAAAATTGGTGTAGCATAAATTTATATAAAAGAGAAAAAAGTTTACCCCCCAAGGTATTTTTTCTTAATTTCATCACTTGTAAGAAGGGCTTTTGCTTCATCTTCCATAACAAGCAAACCGTTTTCCATTACATATCCCCTGTCGGCGACTTTAAGCGCCGCCGCGGCGTTTTGTTCCACCAAAAGAATGGTAACGTCGTCGTTTTTATTTAAATCCACTAAAATACCGAACAGATCTTTTACTATAATAGGTGCAAGCCCCAAAGACGGCTCGTCTAATACAAGCATTTTAGGCTCGCTCATCAACGCCCTTGCAATTGCGAGCATCTGCTGTTCACCGCCACTCAGGCTTCCTCCGTAATTGTTTCTTTTTTGTTTAAGCCTTGGAAACAGTCTAAACATTTCCTCTTTTAAATTTTCATAATTTTCCTCATTTGTATAAGCGCCGATTTTAAGATTTTCTTCAACTGTCAGGTTAATAAATATTCTCCTACCCTCCGGCACTAAAGCCATTCCGTGTTTTACGATTTTATCGGTTGAAAGTTTTGATATATCGCCTTCTACAAACCTAACTTCACCCTCTTTTCTTACAAGATTGAAAATCGCACTTAGTGTTGAAGTTTTACCGGCACCGTTCGCACCGATAATTGTCACTATTTCACCGGCACCTACGTTAAAATCAATCCCTCTTACCGCTTCAATTACTCCGTATTTTACTTTTAAATTTTTAACCTTCAACATCGATATCTCCTAAATAGGCTTTTATTACCGTCTCATCTTTCATCATATCGGCGGGTTTTCCTTCGAAAATGGTTTTTCCGTAATCAAGCACCATTACCCTGTCGGCTATTTTTTGAACGAATTTCATATCATGCTCGATAAAAAGTATTGTTTTTTCTTTTTCACTCCTTAGTCTAAACACGGTATCCGCAAGTTCATCGGTTTCTTTGGGGTTCATTCCCGCGGCAGGTTCGTCCAAAAGCAGTAAATCCGGTTCAGTCGCCAATGCCCTTGCAATTTCAACTTTTCTTTGATTTCCGTAACTGAGGGCTTTTGCATTATAATTTGCATACCGGTCAATTTTTAGATATTTTAAAATTTCCATAGCCAGTTCTTTATGCATTTTTTCCTGGGAGAAAAATCTAGGAAGTCTGAAAACAGATTCGAAAAACGTATATTCGATATGATTATGAAATCCTATAAGCACATTTTCAAGCACACTCATAGAATTAAAAAGCCTTATATTCTGAAACGTTCTCGCTATTCCCCTCTCTACGATTTTAACGGGATTTAAACCCGTAATTTCCTCATCTTTAAAATATACATGTCCGCTTGTAGGCTCAAACGCACCCGTAATAATATTAAAAAGCGTTGTTTTACCCGCTCCGTTAGGACCTACTAACGCAAATATCTCACCCTGTTTTACTTCAAAATTCACATCTTTAATAGCAACAACTCCGCCAAACTGCTTGGTTACATTTTTAACTTTTAACATTTTTCTCCTTTATTGTGAAAAAAATGGAATAGAAAAGGAAGAGAAGAGGTGAGAAAAGGTAAAATTGTAATTCTCCATTCTCAATTTTCAATTCTCAATTTTTTCAAATATTCTTCCCCTTCTCTTCTAGCCCATTTTATAAACAATCTCCTACTGTCCAAAACACCCGAATCTTTTCCGCCAATAATATGCTCTTTTAATGCTTTTGCACATGCGTATGCATTTGAAAAACCTCTTCCGCCCATTCCGTTTACTATAAAAAGCCCCTCAATAAAACTTAAAAATTTAGGTAATTCGCCTTTTACAACTTTAGGATTCATTTTTAAACTTTCATCTACATCTATAATTTTACCAACCACAGGAAAATAATCAACACTCGCGGCCCTGAAACCTCCGATTATCTTTGATATTTTAAAATTTTGTATGTCAGCTATTTCTTTTGCTTTTTTGATAAGCTCATACGCTTCTTCTTCGTTTTCACGACAGTCAAGACAGTTTCGTTTATGGGTCGCCCCTATTTTTATAATTCCGTCTATTTCCGTTAAAGAACAGTTTTTATGAAAATGACACGGTAATTTCTCTTTTATTTCTCCGTTTTCCATTTTCCATTTTCCATTAATTTTTCCATTCCCTTCAATCCTCTCACCCCATATGGGACGGATATTAATATAAGGAATATCAATTAAAGACTTATGTCCGGTGGCAAGAATCACATTTTTGGTTTTATACTCATTTACCTTCCAGTATTCTCCTTCCCTATACAAAGAATTCACCTTCTGACTCTCAAAATCGACTTTTATTTTTTCCCTTACTTCTTCAGGAAATACCACACCCCCGTCTTTAAAGAAAAATCCTCCGTATTTTTTTTCAAAAGGCAGTCTTATTTCTTTTTCGTATCTTTTGAACTTTTCAATATCCCTTTCATCTCTTGGAAGAAGGGTTACGCCTATTTTATGTGTATCTATTCCGACACTTTTATAAAATTCAAGGGCGGATATTATAGCGTCATTTATAAATCTCGTATATGAGGTGTCAAATCCCACTTTCGGGAACAAAAAAGCCCCCGCGGCAGCACTTGCACTTGAAGTAAGTACTCCGTTTTCGTCGATTAAAAGCGTTTTAAACTCTCTCAATTCGTATGCGGTTAATAATCCGGCAATACCTCCGCCTACTACAATAAAATCAAAATGTTTCATCAAATGTACTTTCAAGCACCTTTTGATCTGTTTTTTTACATTTTCCAAAAATAAATTTTCTAAACTCTTCTTTATCAAGCTTTACCTGAACATAAATCATTTTATCTTTCTCATCATACCAGCTATCGCCCTGAAGCGCGTTTAAAATTACGAAATCTTTAATTTCGGAATCTATTTTTTTATCTTCAAGCCCCAGCTTTCTTAAAAAAAGTCTGGTTTTGTTTTGAAGTTTGGCAATTAATTCACTAACACCGAGTGAATAGGCTTCTTCCTGTTTTAAACGGGTAAGTTTATCTGCATGTACCTTTCCGACACTTAAAAATGAAGACTGGTAACAAACCCAAAAAGGCGCGGGCATTTGATGTACATAGCATTTTGTAAATTCTTTTACTTTTGCAGTGGTGTTTGAAATACTGCATCCTAAAAAAATAAACGGAATCAAATAAAGCAGTTTTTTCATTTCTTCCCTTTACTGATAATATCAAGTTTAAAAAACAGTTCCCTGCTTTTACTTCTTTCTTTTGCAAGATACAGATTTTCACCTTCTATTGTTATCTTTCTATTCTCTTTTTTTATAGACACTTTCGGCATTGAGAGATTGATGTTAATAAGTTTGGCAACCCAGAAGATATTGCAAAGTTTTTCAATATCGGATTTTTGGGGTAAAAGACATTTGTATTTTTCAATCTCTTTTTTCTTTATTTTTTTTCTTTTATAAAAACGGATTATTTTCGACATCAACAGCCTGTCGCAATGTCTGAACCCGTAATGTAATGAATTCAAAAGTATATAATCCGTATGTTTATGCGCTTCATAAAAATCTATAAGCTCCCCCGCACGTGAAAGCTTAATCGCATAAGTCAAATGCAGTTTATATTTTTCATCAAGATTAAAATCATCTTTCAAAAGATCAAAAAGTTCAAGAGCGATTTTCGTTTCATACGCTGAAAGTCTGGTATTTATCTGATACACATCTATAATTGTTCTTACGGACGGATTGAAATTTTCCGGGAATTTATGATTATCATGCCTTAAAAGATCCGTTAAAAAAACACCTTCCCTTACACCGACACCGCTTGTTATAACCTGCTTAGAACCCAAAAATTCCAAAAGCTCGGTAAATATAAGCACACCGGGTCTGATAACGTCAAGCCTTTCGGGCTTTACACCTATTTTTAAAAGCTCCTCGTCTTTCATTTTAATCATTGATTTTAATAATTTTATATGATCTTTTACATCATACGTAAAACCGTGAAGTATATCTAGGGGATATTCGATTTTTTTCATAATAACCTGAGAAAGAGCCCTTATGGTTCCGCCTATTCCGAATACTTTGTTTTGTTTAAATTCTTCATCCAATCTGTTTATTTCGGATTTTATATGTTTTTTCGCCCCTTCAATATCGCCTTTGTCAAAATAAAGTTCTTTCAGCCTTACCGTCCCGAGTTTTAGTGAAATTGTTTTTTGTATGGTTTTTCTCTTGATCAATGCCAGTTCGGTAGAACCTCCGCCTATATCAATAGTAAGTCCGTTTTTCTCATATAAAAGATTGGCAGCCGCAACACCCCCGAAAAACGCTTCTTTATCACCGTCAATCACTTTTATGTTTATTCCGAGTTCTCTTCTTACTCTACTTAAAAATTCACTTCTGTTTGGAGCATCCCTAACGGCGGAAGTGGCAACCGCAAGTATTTTTCTGACTTTCAGAGACTTTGCAATTAAAAGAAACTCCTTAAGTGCGCTTAAAGCCCTTTGAATTGCAAAATCCTGAAGGTTTCCGCCGTTTTCATAAGCGCCTTCACTGATTCTGACTTTACTTTTTTCTTCTCTTAAAAGATAAAATCCAAAACGGCTGGTTTTTTTAAACACAGCCATTCTGGCCGAGTTTGAACCTATATCTATTACAGCCGTTATTTTAGCCATTATTCTTCTTCGTCTTTATGTATAAGCTCGGCTTTTAATTTTAGCTCTTTTGCGCTTTCCTGATTATCCGGATCCGGAACAATAGCATCTACGGGACATACCTGAACGCATTGAGGCTCACCTCCGTGCTCTATACATTCGGTACAAAGATCCGGATCTATTTCATATATCGGATCTGCGGGTTCAATCGCCCCGTTCGGACATTCATCCACGCACGCATCACATGCAATACATTCATCGTTTATCATTAATGACATGCTACTCCTTTGGATAACAAAATTTATAGCCTCTTCGGCGAATGGTCTTTATTGTATCAATTTTAAAAACTTTGTCAACCTTTTGACGTATCTGATTTACGGCAACTTCTATAACATTCGGAGTAACAAGCTCCGGCTCCTCCCAGATGGCGTCCAAAAGCTGCTCTTTTGAAATCACCTGGTTAGGATATCTGGCCAAATGGGTAAATACTTCAAAAGCCTTGCCTTTGAGATAAGTTTCTTTTCCGTTATAAATAATTTTTTCTTCATCTTTAATAATAATTAAATCTTTTATTTTAATCTGAGACTCTTTTCCACTTCTTAAAGCAACATTGATTCTGGTAATTAAAAGATCAAAATTAAGCGGCTTTCTTATAAAGTCATCCGCCCCCATTTTCAAAACTTTTATTTCGGTTTCGACAGAATTGTCATCTGAAATAACTATAATTTTGATTAACGGATAAATGTCTTTTGCATAATCGATAAATTTAAATACTTCGCTTAAACCGAAATCCGCATCAATTATTGCCAAATTATAATGCCTTACATCCAAAAAATATTTTCCATCCCTTACCGTATAAGCAGAATCGCTTTTATACCCCACTTCTTCAAGGGATTTTATAATAAGATGATTTAAAGTTTCGTCTTTTTCAATTACAAGAAGTCTCACTCTCTCTCCTTTATATTCGCATCCGGCAGGAGTGCGAATGCGACCCCAAACCTAATACTTGGAAAATTATATCAAAAATTAATATTTTCTTAAAATTTCAACGCCCACTAAAGCATTTTTTAAAATTTCAGGTTTTTGAATTTTAAGTTTAAGACTTTTCATTTGAGGGTATTTTTCCGATAATATACACTCAATTGCCTCTAAAGCATCCTCAATCAATAAAAACTTTTTTTCTTTCATTAAATTTTCAATAATTTCACAAACCTCGGCATAATCTATAAAATTTTCTTTGCCTTCATACTCTATTTCGGCATTTACAAGCACTTTTTGAGTTTCTTTTCTCTCATGCGAAAGTATGCCTATTATCGCCTCAAACTCCAAATTTTCTATTATTATCCTATAATTCTCAATTCTCAATTCTCCATTCTCCATTCTCCATTACTAAATTACCCTCTTCTCCTGCCCCGTTAACAGTCTGTAAATATTTTCTTTATGTTTATATAAAACGATAAAGCCTATTATAATAAGAGGCGCATGTGAGTGAATAGGCAAATCAGGGTATAAAACATAAGTACTTGCAATTCCCACAATAATGGCTGTTAATGAACTGAGTGAAGAAATCCTAACCGTTTTTGCCATTATAAACCATACGACAATCGCAACAAGCACCGCTTTTGGTACAAGCACCAAAAGAACCCCTGCGGTAGTCGCCACCCCTTTTCCGCCTTCAAGTTTAAGATAAGGCGAAAAACAGTGCCCTATTACCGCAATTACAGCTATCGCCCACTGTGTAGCCTCGCATACCCCGAACGCTTTTGCCGCAAGTATTACAAAAGCGCCTTTAAAAGCGTCTAAAAAAAGCGTAATTGCCGCAAGTTTTTTAGCTTTTGCAGGATCACTTTGTTTCAACACCCTAAGTACGTTCGTAGCCCCTATATTCCCGCTTCCGTGTTCTTTTATGTTAATTCCCGCAAAATATTTGGCTATCAGATATCCAAACGGAATTCCTCCCACAAAATAAGCTATCAAATACCATTTTGATATTATAAAAAATTTAAAAAGTTTATTCATCTCAATATTCCTTTTTTATGAAATTATAATATAATTTTT
>Ga0256842_1002410_pt1 | contig 13470 bp, 6 predicted proteins | sample 4559240metaG_FD_185973 | JGI IMG/M metagenome (GOLD analysis project Ga0256842, IMG submission 185973) | Hydrothermal vent microbial communities from Guaymas Basin, Mexico - 4559-240 | ecosystem: Environmental > Aquatic > Marine > Hydrothermal vents | place: Mexico: Guaymas Basin | collected...
TCAATGAAGATGGAACACTTACATATACTCCAAATGAGAACTTCAATGGAGAAGATACATTTACTTATACAAATGAAGAGGGTAATACTGCAACAGTAACAGTAGATGTAGATGCAGTAAATGATACAACTACAGTAGTAGATGATAGTGCAACTACAAACGAAGATGCAAGTGTAATAATAGATGTACTTGCAAACGATACAGATGTAGATGAAAAATCACCAGTTGAGTCAGTAACACAACCTCAAAACGGAGTAGTTACAATCAATGAAGATGGAACACTTACATATACTCCAAATGAGAACTTCAATGGAGAAGATACATTTACTTATACAAATGAAGAGGGTAATACTGCAACAGTAACAGTAGATGTAGATGCAGTAAATGATACTCCAGAGACAACAGATGATAATATAACAATGCTTGAAGATATAGCTTGCACTTTAACTATAAATGATTTTGGTGAGTATAGTGATATAGATGGTGATGAATTAGCATCTGTTAAAATTAAAACTCTTCCAGAAAATGGTACATTAACTTTAGATGGAGAAGTTGTTACGCTTGAGACTACAATAAGTAAAAATGATATTGAACTAGGCAAGCTTATATTTAATCCTTCGACAAATACTGATATTGATAGTAGTTTTAATTTTACTGTAAGTGATGGTATTAGTGAAAGTGATATTCATACAGTTAATATAGATATAAAAGCAGTTGCGGATGCTCCAACTGTAAGTATAGAAGTTGGAGAAGGTGTAAGTAGAACAATTGGAAGTTCAGATACTCATGCTAATAATGGTCATGGGAATGGAGATCAAGATGCTCCTGGTAATTCAGCTATAAATAATCATGCAGAAAATTTTACATTTAATATATCTTGTGGAAATAATACGTATAGTATAGGTAATGTGATACAAAATGTAAATATTATTGGTAATAATGAAGATAATATTATAAGATATGGAGATGTAAGACAAGGAAGTAACTTAAATGGTAACGGTGGTGATGATCTAATAGTTATTACTGGAAATATTAATGGTAGTGCATCTTGTGCCGGTGGAAGTGGTAATGATATCCTTTATTTTGCGAAAGATTCATCACATTATACAATTCAAAATTATAATATGCATAATAATATAGATTGTCAAATTATAGATAATGACACTAATAAAATATTAACTGTTAATAATATTGAAGGTATATGTTTTGCAGATGGAATAACTTATGGTCATGTAACAACTAATATTCCTACATTAACAGGTGATTCACAAACTGTTATAGACTATGAAGTAGATATTAGTGCTGCACTAGTAGATGTAGATGGTAGTGAAAGCTTAAGTGTAATGATTACAAATGTACCAGATGGAGCAACTTTAAGTATAGGAACTAATAATGGAGATGGGACTTGGACTATATCTGTTCCAGATGGAGCTACAAGCTTAAGTGATAGCATAACTCTTACAGTTCCAGAAGGTACAGAAGATTTTACTCTTGGTATTACGGCTACTGCTACAGAAGGAGCAATAGGAGATGATGTTGATTTAGTAACAAATAGTGCAAGCGATAGTAATTTTGTAGATGTTCCAGATGTTGCTCTTCCAATTGTAAGTATAGAAGCAACTGATAATATAGCTCATGAGAATGGATTTGAGATTGTTACTAATAATATTTCTTGTATTGATATGTATATTAAAGTAGATGAAACTTATGCAAATAATCATAATTGTAATATTAACGATATTGTTAAAATTAATATAGATAATATTGATCAAAATTGTCAATCAATAAATCCAAGTGAATTTATAAATAATAATTTTGGTAATAATTGTGAGCTTGTAGCTTATTGCCCTCAAGTAAAAGGAGTTGAATTTAATATAAATGCTGTACAAAATAATACTGTTATTTTAGATAGTAATTATTCATTGGATACTTTACCAGTTTTTGAAAGTTGTAATTTTAGTAAAGCATTTAGTTGGAATCCTTTTTCTATGTTTAGTTTTAATTTTGAAAATGATTATTCTAATGCTTGTGATATCAATTTTAATTTTAATGATTATAGTCCACAATTGGTTGTAGCAGATACTTTAGAATATACAATTTCTATAGATGAAGCTCAATCTACAGATACTATTGTTAATTTTACAGTTGCTGGAACAGCAACTGAGGGTGATGATTATGATAGTTTTACTCATAGCGTAACTATTCCGGCTGGACAAACTTCAGTAGTAATTAATATAGATCCTAAAACTGATTTGAAGATTGAAGGTAATGAAACGGTGGTTATATCACTTAGTGAATCAAATGATGCAAGTTATATGCTTGGTGTGAGTGAGGCAACTGGTACTATAGTAGATGATGGTTGTAATATCTTTCCAATTGCAGAAAATGATGTATTTACTATGAATGAAGATACTTGTAAAGTATTAAACTTACTTAATAATGATATTTCATTCAACAATAGTATGAAAATTGAATCTATTAATGGGGTAACTATTACTGGTAATGATCAAATTATAGAAGTTGATAATGCAACAATTAGTATTTCATCATCTGGGTTGATAACTTTATTACCAGATATCTGTTTTGTTGGTGAAATAAATTTTGATTATGTAATTAATGATGGTGATAAAACTGATGATGCAACTGTTAATGTTACTGTAAATCCTACGGTAGCTGTTCCTGAAGCAGAAAATCTACATTATAGAAATATAGAATATCATAATGATATAAGTAATCATACAAGATATGATGACTATATAGATAAAGAACTGACTACTGGTAATGGTGATGATATAATTATAGTTGAAGATGATATCGGTGATGAAGTAGACGCTAATCATGGTGGAAATAGAATTATAAATACTAATGCAGGTGATGATACTATAGTTGTTGGTGGTGATGTTCAACATGGTGCTACAATTAATACTGGAGAAGGTGATGACAATCTAAGTGTTGGTAGAGATAGTGATTCTTTAGATTATAATCTTGATTCGAATGGTAGAATTGAACATAATGCTACCATAGATATGGGTGCTGGTAATGACACTCTAACTGCAAATGCCGTAACTAAAGACTCAACGGTCATTATGGGTGATGGTGATGATAGCGTTACAATAGATAGAATTGATAATGGAAGAATAGACCTAGGTGAAGGAGATGACACTTTAATTATAAATGATTCATTATCTGGAACAGACTCAATATTTGATGGTGGACTAGGATTTGATACTATATCAATAGATGATTGTACAATTAACTTTAATGTATTAAGAGATAATATTAATAACATTGAGTCTATAGATTTAGACCAAGGTAAACAAGAAATCACGCTTGATTTAAATGATGTTATGGATATGACTGATGAAAATAATATCCTTCAAATAGAAGGTGACAAACATGATGAAGTTAAAATAGAGAGTTCTAAATGGGATAAATCAAATGATGTTGATAATAATGGATTTAGAGAATATACATCAAATGAAGATCCAACTGTTAGTATTAAAATAGATGATGATATTAAGGTAGATGGTTTTTAGTAGCCATCTACCTATTAATATTATTTTTATTTAGATACAAATTCTTTAATTCGTTCATAATCTTCTATATAATCGACTTCTGCCCAAAATATACCAGATATATTATTTATAAAAACATCATGACCATCATTAATGGTTCTATATATAATATCTTCCCACCAACAGTTATAATCCTCATTAACAACAGCATCAATAACCCTTTGTCTAAAAGGGACTAAATCTTTAGAATTTAGAATACCTATACCAACATACTCTCCAGTTGTTTGCTCATTTGTAAGTTCTTTTCCATATTTTTTCAGTTTGTCATTTTCCCAATTAAATCTATAATCAGCATCTTCTATCCTACTACTATCGCTTAACATAACAGGGCTTCTTTTTTCGTTTAGCACTATATCTAGTACTTTTTCTTCCATAAATACATCACCATTCATAATCATAATATTATCATTAGGAGTTAAAAAATCTTTCGCAAACCAAACAGAAGATATAGAATTTGCAACTCTATAAAATGGATTAAAATATCTAGAATAAGAAAATCCCTCTAAAGCTTCATGTATATATTTTTCTTGATAACCAGTAACTATGGCTATATCAGTAATCCCTTTTTTCTTTAATAATTCAAAAGTATGCCTAATCAAAGGTTTTGAATCTACATCTACACAACATTTTGGTTGTCCTTGTAAATGTCTACTAATTCTACTTCCAACACCAGCGGCCATTATTAAAACTTTCATATTACTTTTTCCTTTTTATGTTATAGTAATTATACAAGGCATCTATTAAAATATCTGTATATTCTTTTGTCATGGCACCCATATGTGATACTCTAAATATTTTATCTTTTAATTCTCCACCATTTGGTGTAACAATAATATTATATATTTTATCTAAATCATTTACAATAGTACTTGCTTGTTTAGAATCACTTGGAGTTAAAGTTGTCATAGCATTTGGCATATACTCGTTATATAATTGAAGAGGTAATGGTTCAACAGATTTCCTAAAATAGTTTGCAATTTTTTGAGCTTTTGAAACTTCATTTTTAATTCCATTTTCAATAATCTGCTTTAGTCTCTCATGTAATTGTAACAATATTGTAACTGCTGGAGTAAATGGTGTTTGACCTCTAAGTCCATCATCTAAATAACTTTGGAAATCAAAGTAGATAGATGTTGGTGGTTGTAGTTTAGATATAGTATTTGGTGTAAGTACAATCATGCTTATACCAGGAGGGAGAGCTAAGCCTTTTTGTGAACTAAGAATCAGTGCATCTATATTGAATTTTTTCATATCTAATTCATCGGTTACAAACATACTAATTCCATCTACAATATTTAAAATATTATTTCTTTTACAAAAATCACCAACTGAACTTAAATTATATAAAAGCCCTATACTTGTTTCATGAGCATTAATTAATATTGCATCTATATTTTTGTACTTTTCTAAATTAGATATATCTGATAAATTATTATTTTCAACTTTATAATTGATATTGTTTATTTTATGAAGATTGCAAATATCAACAAATCTTTGACCAAAACCACCACCGTTGATGACAAGAGTTTCATCATCACAAGATAGTAAGTTTTGTACAGTAGCTTCCATTCCAGCTGTACCAGATGCAGTAAAAAATAAGACACGACTATTGTCTGGTGCATTGACAATTTTCAATAGGTTTTTTTCACATTCAAATATTATTTTAGAAAATTCATAATTTCTAAAATATGGAGTTTGCTTTGCGCCTATAGTTAAAATATCATCAGCCATCTTTACTGGACCTGGGGTAAATATATATTTGTTTTTCATAATAATGCTTCTTTTATAATATCATCTATTTGTTTTGTATCTCGAAGATATATAGATACATAATGACTATCTATATCATAACCTATTTTTTGAATACAATTATTTTTAATATGTTCAATATGTTTTAAATCTAATTGATTTTGTTTAGCATAGTGGATTTGTATATCAATACCATCACAACCATCTCGATATAAAATATTCAAGTCCAAATACTTCATATCTATATCTTGTGGTATTTTATCAAGGTTACTACTCCATCTATCTTCACTATATTTAACTCTATTGTTTTTATCTAAAAATGTTTGAGGAGCAAAGGCAACTACTTTTTGAATATCTAATAATTTTCCAATAAGTAGTGACATATATGCTCCCATAGAAGCACCAAAACAGACAATCCTTTTATACTTTTTTAATTGAGTTAGTTTTCTTATAAATTCAATTGTTTGCATTAGATTATTCGTAAAATTTGGTATTCCACTATGATACCAAGAGTTGTTTTTATCGTGTATAAAAACTTTATTTGTATTAATGTCATCAGTTATTAGGGGATATTTATTATAAAATACTCCACCTAAAAAGCCATTGAACCCTACAAAAGAGATTACCAAAGTATCAGCATCTTTTATCTCAAAATCAAATAGATGAGTTAATAGTTTATTGTGTGTAGTTTTTCTAAAATTTATATAGTTATGTCTAGATTTATCAAAAAGTTTAAAAGTAGGGATATATTGCATAGTCTTTACATCGATCAGTTCTAAAATATTGTTATAAAAAGCTGAATTAGGTAAAGGTTTCTTTTTCCATAGTTGTTCTTTATCAAAATATATAATAATATAGTTATCAAATGTTTGAATATTTTGTATAGCTTTTATATCTTCTAAATTTTTATTTAATGATATATTTAAAGTTTGAATTTTTTTATTCCATTTTACTGTTTTTATAGTTTGTAAATTTTCTAATCCATCTAAAGATTTTAAGTTATTGTTATAAAGATTCAACATACCATTGATAGTAGTTAAGTTTTTTAACTCTTTTAGATTTTGTAGTTTGTTATTAGATAATGATAAACTCGCACCTACGCTTGTTAATTTCTCTAATCCTTTAAGATTTAAAAGTATATTGTTATGTAGATACAAAGATGAACCAACTTTATAAAGTAGATGTAAAAATTCTATATTTTTTAAGTTTTTGTTATTGATTATTTTTATGTATCCACTTACCTCTTTAAGATTGTAAAAACAATCTATAATAGATAGTTCAGTATTATTAATCTCCAAAGAACCTTGTAAGTATCTGATATTTTTATATGGTTTGAGTTGTTCTTGTGTTTGTATTTTTATATCTCCAATATATGTATCAGTCGCATAATCATAATCTGGTGTATTAAATTGTTGATTTTTAGTTAAAATATCTTGAATAAGAGTTAAAAAAGTATCTATTTCAGGTGTATTTTTATATCCTGTTTTTTTAATAGTATCTAAAATAGATTGCAAGATAATATAATTGTTTTTTAAATCCTTTTTATTTATGATATTTGTATATTGAGATAGATTTTCTAAAAAAAATCTTACAAAGAGTCTTCCATCATCTATAAAACTAAAAAATCTTCTCCAAAAATATTCAGCATCATGTTGTCTATAAAGTAAAGTTGCTAATTCTTCTTTTGTTCGTGGCAATATCTCATCATGCATCTTTCTTGTTTGTATAAGATTTTGACTCCACCTAGCTAAACCTTCCATAAACCACATATTGTTTATATTGCTATAGTTGTATTGAAATACATGAAAAAGCTCATGAATAGGTGTTGCTGTGTTTTTATGCAATGCCTTATGCAAGGTGATTTGTATAGCTTCATTTTCAACTTTAGATGCTACAAGTCCCCTTTGTATAGGTATACCTTCGATAGTGATTTGTATATACTTTGCACCTTTGTCAAAATATATACCTTCTTTTAGAGGATTTTTTAATTTTAGTTTATTAATAAATATATCAAAAGCTTCTCTAAATAGTTTTTCAATATTTTGTAAATATTCATTAGTAACTTCAATATTAGGAGCAATAATAAATTTGAACACTATAAAACCTTTAAAAGGGGTATTAATATATTTTTAAAAAGGTTAGAATTGGTATCTAATAGTTCAGTTTGTTTATTTTTATTTTCAAGATCTATAAATTTACCACAATCTACACTAATCCAACCACCACCCCATTTTCTAAATTCTAAATTTAATTTATTGGGATATAAAGTATTGATTCTATTTAAATCATCTGTAGTTGCTTTTATTTGTTTTATTTTACCATTTTCTTTCGTGTATTTTATAAGTCCAATATGGATATTGTGTGTTGCACAATCTATATGCAAAAGATATTCAGGTGAGTTAAAATAAAAATATACTCCAAAAACAGATTTACCTTTGTTTTGTCTCTCTTGTGTATTATTATAAAACCATAGCTGACAAAGCTCTTTTGTATATCCTTTTGGTAACTCTTTAGTAACATTTACGAAGTTATATTTTTTAGTTACCATATTTGATATATTATCAAAAAATCTCATAAGTATATCTGCTTTATTTATAAGTGATTTTTTTAAGTTAAAATACTCATAATCATATCTTTTAAACATAATATCAGTAACTCTTCCTAGGTATAAATATGCACTTCCTATAATAAACAGCAAATCATCACCTTCTATCTCATCAAGTAGATTGTTTGCCAAAAACTCTAAATTATCACTATGCTTTACTAAAATATTTTTATTTTCTAAATTATCATGAACATAGTTCATAAAGTTACCTGTAGTATAAAGTTTATCAATTTTAGATTTGTTAATCAATTTAGCAAGTTGAGTATGGGAGTCTTTTGTCCATTGGCTATCTTTTTTAGTACTAATTCCACCTATAAGTGCTACTATCTTACCTTTTGGTTGAAGTAATTTTAAATCTTCAAAAGCTGAAGTCATACCACCAATTCCACCACGACGACTTTGATCATAAAAAAGTACATCAGCAGATGGTTTTTTAATAACTAATAGTCTTCCCATAGTATCATAAGGTTTTAAACTACTAAAATCTTTTGCAGCTTTTTGTATACCATATCCCAAAACTTTTACACAAAGCAAAGTTGAAACAGTTGATAGTGGTATATGATTTTGAATAAGTGGAACAAAATATTTTACCTCTTCACCTAAAATATTTGCTTTTACTTCCCAGCCAAGTTTTGTTTTGTCAAATACTTGAGAAATAAGCTTTGCATCATCTTTATCATCTTTACCAAAAGTTAAAAACTTTGTAGTTGGTTTTCTTCTTAAAATATCATCTTTTAGGAGTTGATAATATTGCATATCACTATTTATTATAGCAACTCCATCATCTCTTAATCCTTCTATTACAGAAGATTTTGCTTGGATAATATTATTTATACTCTTGTGCATATCCATATGATTTGGTGAGATATTTGTAAATACACATATATCAGGCTCAACCCATTTTGTTCGTTGAACTCTTAAAGCTTCATCTCCACCAACAGATACTTCATTGATTTCTACACTATCATCATCTCTTAGATTTATCAAAGATCTTAGCACTGGTATCTCTGTGTTGGCACTGTTTATATTAGCATGTGTATTTGTTTGAAAGTTAAGTATATGATGAAGTTGGGTTTTAAATCCTGTCTTACCTTCAGTTCCTGTTACAAGTACAGTTTTTGGATCAAGTTTTTTTCTAATAGTAGTTGCTACTTTGGTATATGTTTCTTTGATATTATTTGGAACTAACAAAATAGGATAGGTTGATTTTGCAAATATCTCTTGATCATCTGTAACAAAAGCTTTTATCCCTTTAGATACAAGTTGCTCCATCTTTTTTGATATATCTATCTTTTGTTCTTTCCATTCATTAAGTGATAACATAAAGTATATATTTTTTGCTCTAAATGTATTATAATCTCCAACACCACTAAATCTAATATGTTTATTTATATTTTTCCAGCTACCTTTAGTAATATTTTCTAGTAATGGTACAGTTGCATAGGATTCTTTGTATTGGTTGATTTTTTTTATTAGCTCTTTTGCCATATCTAAAAAGTTATCTTTATCTTTTTGGCTCATATAATCAATACTATAGTTAAATAATTTACTTTTTGGATTATCCAGAAGTTCCTGTGTTCTTTTAAATCCTTTTTTCACTTCATCTATCCATTGAGTATGTGAGAGTTCATTGTCATAATTTGGATTATCATAAATAGCAGGAGGATAACCATAGTACATAAATAGGTGCATATTCATAATACAACTAAAAGTTCGTGAGTTTCCATCAGGAAATGGGTGTAGAAGCTCTAACTCCCTTGATACAAGTGTCAAAGTATGTAGCTTTTCATCATAAGTGGTAGCTTTTCTGATATTGGTATTAAATCTATTGATAATATCTTCTACTTTATCAATCATTTGCATTTGAACTTTATGTTTTATTTCATAAAACTCTTTGAGTGTATATTTTTCATCTAAACACTCTTGCTCATATTTTGATAAATTAGGATACCAATTTCTATAATTTATCCTTTTATCTTGAATTAACCCTTGATAAACTTCATCTACATCAAGCTCATTGGCTGTTTTTGCATATTTTGCACTATTAAAGATAATAGTTCCATCATCTTTTCTTAACTCAAACACCTCTTTGAGATGTTCATAAGTAGTAGATTTGGCAAAAAATGGCATGCCTGCATTTAAAAATCTTATATCACCGGGACTTGATTTTAGATTTGTAGTTTGCACACTTAACATACAAATTTTATGAAGTTGTCTTAGATATGTTCCACTTAGTCCATTATCAAGTATATCAAAGTTATCTATCATAAATGCAAACCCATTAAGAAGCGCTTGGATACTTCCTCTTTCTCCTGCTTCGTAGCCTACCCAACCATTGTATTTTTTATGAAATCTTCCATCTATAAAAAATCTCCAAAGTTGATTAGAATCAAACTCTTTTAAATACTTTAACCTTGACATATTATCCTCTAACTTTCAAAATATTTCCACATGATTGATTTAACTCTTTTAAAGACCATTTGTTAGGGTTTTTAATTTCACATCCCATCCCAAAATAAAAATTTCCATTTACCTCTTCGAAACTTCTTGCAAATGTATCATATTTGAAACTTATTATCTCTTTATATTTATTAAATATATTATATCTATATTTTAATACTTTTATTTCTGTTTTATTTTTAATAGTTTTGCTTGTTAAGATAAAAATATTATCATTTCTAACCAATATATCTCTTGGAATATTGTTTGTTGGAAGTTTAATATTTATAGAAATTATTTTATTATTTATCTCTTTAGCTATAAATAATTTATTTGGTAAGGATTGGTGGTCATTATGTTTTTTTGCTGAGATATATAAAATTTTATTTTTTATTTTTTTAATTCTAGTTGTTTTATTTTTTTTTGAAATTTGTTTATCAATGTATATTTTATTGTTTAATATAAATAAGGAGTAAACTCTTCCATTTTTAGTTTTAATAATTTCCCAATTATATCCATTATCTTTAGATACAGCTATTGCTCCACTGTGATTTAGACCTAGTGCAACATAAATAGTCCTGTCTTTTTTAACTAAATCATACACATGTAGTGCATTTGGAATTGTTCTGTACTTTTTCCATGTTCCATTATATTTAGTATAAAAGTTACCATATTCCCATTTTTGAGTAGAATCATGCCCAGGTATATATAAAATATCATCATATACTTTAAAAATATTCACCTGTTCTTCAGCTACTTTATATTCAAATGAAATTTTATCAGTAATTGGATTTAAGCTAAATACAGAAACTCTACCAGAATTTATAGATGGACCAATATTACTTGAATTACCAGCGCCTATATAAATTTTACCATTATATAATTGCATATCCCAGATATTTCTTGAATATATATGCTCACCACTCTTATATATATTCTGATATGGATTGCCTATATATGTAACTTTGCTTTGAGAAGCAAATAAAGAAATACTTAATAAAAATATTGTAAATAAAAATCTCATTTAAATAACTTTGTACAATCTACTTAAAAAACAAACAGCATGCTGAACACTATCAACTCTAACCCACTGGCGAGTTAATTTAAATCTAAAACTATTTACTGCTTTTTTATTTATATGTGCATAAGTTGATTTTTCACTGTGAAAGGTTTTCATCAATCCTTTTGCACTTAAAAGCATGTTCTCTATAATCCAAGAAGCTTTCTCTTCATCTTCTAAGTATTTTGCTAAGTAATAAGCACTAACAATACCTTCACATCTTGAAGCATCATGATAAACATGCTCACCATAATCATAGTAGAAACCACCTATATAATCTTTGTTTGTTTCTAAAGTGTTTTCATCAGTATACATATGCTCAAACATTGTTTTAGTATCTTTAAAAACAAAGTATATATATTTAGCTTTATTTAGTCCATCAACTTTTATCCATTCTTCAATAGCTTGCATTAACCATGCATCTGAAGGAAGGGAGTCAAACATGTAGTTATATTTTATAGGACGGATGTCTACTAAAAAATCCAACGCTTGCTCAGATTTAACTTTAATATCTTCTTGTAAATCTTTATCAATATTTTTAATATGCTGATAATATAAAGCAAGACCAAGTAAAGCTTCTCCTGGATAATAAAAAGAAAATAACTCTTTTTTTACTTCATCAGATGGATTTATAAGAGCTTTCCCATTATTGAACTGTGGATGGATATAGTAACCAATCATTTCTCCATCTTTATCAATACGACTAAGTATATGTCTTACTAATCCATCAATATATTTTCTATTTGTTTCATCATATGTATTCATATAGTAGTGCATCATCGCAACTAAGCCAATTCCTGCTCCACCAAGTTTAGATTTTTTATTAAAAAATGGATAGCAAGCAAACTCTTTTTTATAAGTGTGATTACGAAATGTTGAAAGTAAAAAATCTATAGAGTGCTTGGCTTTTTCTAAATATAGTTTATCATTACTAAGTTCATACGCTCTTATTAATGATATTGTTCCACCACTATGTCTTAAAATATTATTATATAATGGGTCTGTCATCTTAGGGTGCATATCATCAACTATAGTATCTACATAAGGGTCGTAATAATATAAAAAACTCCCATCATCATTCATATTTTTTACAAGCCAATCAACACTCTTTATAGTTCTGTCATATACAATGTCTTTTGAGAATCTTGTTTCAGATTTTGGATATCCTCTATCTAGTTCTAAAACTTCATCTTTATATGTAACATATGCTTTAGACTCAATAAAAGTATATTCTATTGGTTCTCTACGCATAAGATGTACACGCTCACTAATTTTATTTGTTTTTTTAGCAATCCCACATTGTTTTGATAAGTAATTTAGTATTTGATTTACACTCATTATAGATTTTGTATATCCATCACTTGGCATAAAAAATCTTATTACACCATTATATTTATATTTTAAACCATTTATCCCAGGTTCAAATCTATTTGGTGATTTCATTTTCATTGTTGTCAAGTTTCTAATATTGCATGGATACTCTTTAGTTACTATCTCAAACATAAGTCTACATGTAGAACTGCTTTCTATATTGAAACTATGAAAATTTGGATTAGATTTAATTTTAAAGATAATTCTTTTTATAGTTTCTTCTAAGTTTTCTTTTAAAGAACCCCATCTTAATGCTTTGTTGTTTTCTTGAAATAGTGTAATATAGATTTGTGATATATTTTTATTAAACTCTAAATTTATATTGTTTGGAAAAGTAAATTCTTTTTTATAAATCAATGATTTTCTTATATGTTCAAATAATTTATTCATAAATACTTTTGTATAGTTATTTTAAAAGAAGTATTAAAGCCACTCTATCATTTACATGTAATTTAGAAAAAATAGAACTTATATGTGATTTTACAGTCCTTGTGGTTATATCAAGAGTGGAAGCTATAGCATCATTTGTTAGACCCTCTAAAACTAAAAAAACAACTTCTTTTTCTTTTTTAGATAGTCTATGTTCTATTAGTTCTAGTGCATCAGTACTCAGTGAATTTTTATCTCTTTTTTGAATTAATGCAGCTGTTAGTTCTGGGTATGTCCAGATA
>Ga0256842_1002411_pt1 | contig 13468 bp, 14 predicted proteins | sample 4559240metaG_FD_185973 | JGI IMG/M metagenome (GOLD analysis project Ga0256842, IMG submission 185973) | Hydrothermal vent microbial communities from Guaymas Basin, Mexico - 4559-240 | ecosystem: Environmental > Aquatic > Marine > Hydrothermal vents | place: Mexico: Guaymas Basin | collected...
TTAGAAGGGAATTATATAAATTTATTAGTAACGCCTATAAAAAAGAAAACTAAAAAATAAATCCCTTTTTATTTTTCTAAATTAAAGGCTCTTTATGCTACCACATAATAAAAAGCTGCTTATAATTACCGGTATTCTTTTTACATTTTTGTATATTATAATTGCAGCTTTTTTATATTTTATTCTTAAAGACATTGCTATCTCTCAGAATAAAAAAAAGCTTTTAAATATTTTGTTATACGAACAAGCCCAAAAATCATACATTGACAAATACCAAAAAAATTTTATATACAAACTTCAAAAAGAAAATATTTTACCAAAAGAGTTTTTTGATCCGACTCTAATGTCAGCAACATATATCACAAGAGAGACATTAAAAGAATACAATTTATTAAGAAAAAAAGAAAACATGCCGCAAATTATATATAAAATTGCATCTGACAATCCCAGAAACCCAATTAATAAAGCAGATAAATCCGAACTGCAGTTGTTAAAAAAATTCAATTCTCACGAAATTGAAAGTTTCAGTAAAAAAATTAAAATAGGAGATGAAGAATACATCTATTATGCAATACCGGTTGTTCCAAACAATAAAACATGTATGAAATGCCACAGTAATCCGAAACTTGCGCCAAAAAACCTAGTTAAAAAATATGGAGATAAAGCAGGATTTTATGAAAAATTAGGGCATATAAGAGCATTTTTTTCTCTGACAATACCTCTTAAATCCGAATATCAGCTAATAAATAAAATAGCGCTAATTTTTGATTCTATTTTGTTTATTCTGTTTTTATTCAGTTATTTAATAATTTATTTTATTATAAGAAAGCTGGATCAAAAAGACAGACAAATAATCGATAGTTCAAATATTGACGGATTAACAAAAATCTATAACAGAAAAAAATTCAATATAGACATTCAAAACAAAATTGATCAAAACATTACAAACGAGACTTATCTTATGCTTATAGACATAGATTATTTTAAAAAAATAAACGACACTTACGGACACCCAACCGGAGATAAAGTACTTGAAGAATTGAGCGATATCATAACAAAAAACATCAGAAGTAACGATAAATTTTACAGAATCGGCGGTGAAGAGTTTGCAATAATTTCTACACAGAAAAATAAAGAAGATGAAAAAATATTTGCCGAAAAACTTAAAAAAATCGTTGAAGAGCATAATTTTGATGAAGTGGAACATTTAACAATAAGCATTGGTTTTACAAAATATAAACCAAACGAAAGTTATCTTCAATGGTACAAAAGGGCCGATGAGGCACTCTATGAAGCAAAAAAAACAAGAAACACAATTGCAGAAAAATAACACTATTTTTTAAGGGTGTTAAGCCTTTCTTCCCTGCTTCCGATTGATGTAATCTGAATACCGAAGTTTCCGTCAACTATCACCACTTCTCCCTCACCTATTTTTTTATCTTCAATTAAAATATCAAGAGGTTCTTTTGCGAGTTGATTAAGTTCAACAATACTTCCTATATCCATTCCGATCACATCTTTTAAAAGCATTATTTTACTTCCTATCCTGACTCTAAGCTGTAATTTAATATCAAGGAGCATTTCAAGATTTTTCATCTCTCCTTTTAATTCTGCTGTTTTCGCCGGTGCTGACGTTTCTTCTTTTTTAGTGGGATTTAACTCATCATATACGTTTTCATCAAATACCACCTGACAGACTTTTACAACATCATTGACTTTACATTCCATATTAATGGCATACGCATATTCACTTAAATCTTCTTCTTTATCAATAAAGAAAACATTTGTAATCTCAAAATCAAGATTAGGCATATTATCTTGTGCGCCGAGAGTTGTTTTCAATGCACCGAAAACATTTGAAACGATTTCTTTAATCGCATCTAAGTCATCTTCATTCATTTCCGTTTTAGGCGTACCTTCCCCTGCAAGCATTAAATCTCCAAGAGCGGTAGCTATTTCGGCAGGAACCAAAAATAATATTTCACCTTTAGGTTTTACGTTAATAACGATTTTGGCATAAGGGGGTTTAGTGGGACCCAAATCCGTTGTTTCGGATAATATGGAAATTTCAGGTGCTATTCCGATTAAACCTTCAATTGTTGATTTTATTTCATTTATCAATAATTCTTTAAACTCATTCACTTTCTTCTCCTGTTATCTGCTCTAATCTTTCTTTACGTTTCTGTTCAAGTTTTTGAAGGATTTCTTTAATCTCATCATGCTCTGTTTTTAGAATTTCTTTTATTTTTATACTTCTTCTGTATCTTCTAACCCCGAATTCGGCAATGAATTTTTCTCTCCCGTCAACTTTGACTATAACCGTATCGTCTGCCGGACGATTCAGTTTAATTATATCTCCGACTTCCAAATCCAGTACCTGCTTCATATTAAGTTCTGCGTATCCGAGCACCGCTTCAAGCTCGATTTTAGCACCTCTAAGCAAAGCTCTTAGTTCTTTGTTTCTTGATTTTCTACCGCTTGTTTCATTAAGCATTAAATCCCTGTTTGCAAGTCTTGGAAGCAGTGATTCTATGGTAATAACCGGATAACATATATTCATCATCCCACTTGTCTGACCGATTATTATTTCCATAATCACCATAATTACAATTTCATTTTGAGCAACGATTTGAACAACATTCGGACTTGATTCTTTTGCTTCAACTATAGGGTATAAATCCATTATCGGAGACCAAACTTCTTTCATATTTTGAGTAACTACTTTTAAAATCTGATCAAGCAGGTTCAGTTCAATATCGGTAAACTCTCTGGTAGTTTCAAAAGGAGCACCGTTTCCGCCTAAAAGTCTGTCAATCATTGGAAAAACAATAGAAGGGTTAAGCTCTATTACCCCTTTTCCGTCAAGAGGTTTTAAGGAAAACACGTTAAATGACGTAGGGCTCGGTAAACTCATTAAAAATTCACCGTAAGTCATCTGGTCAACCGAATGTAATTGAATTTCCACAATACTTCTCATAAGCGAAGAAATATCACTTGCAAGGCTTCTTGCCATTTTATCATGAATGGCACGGATTGAGCGGAGCTGTTCTTTACTTACCCTGTTTGGTCTTTTAAAATCGTATAAGGTAATCTGTCTGTTATCTAATATGTCTGATGCTTTGTCCAATTCATCAGGCGCAATATCTTCTTCTTCAACAACTTCAAGTAGCGCGTCTATTTCTTCTTGAGATAAAATATCAGCCATTTAACTCTTTCCTTAATTTTTTAATTACATTTTTATGAATTTGAGAAATCCTGCTTTCAGTTACCCCTAAAATATCACTGATTTCCTTTAAAGAAAGTTCTTCAAAATAATATAATTGGATAACCAGCTGCTCTTTTTCACTCATTGTTTTTAAAACTTTTTTAACGGCGTCAATCAGTTCTTCTTCTTCAATTTTTACACTTACGTTATCAAAAAAACTCATCTGCTCTTCTATGGGCATAACATTATAAATTTCACTGGCATTTTTTGCACGTCTGACTTTTTCAACCTCTATACCCAGTTTTTGGGCAATATATTCGTCATCCGGTTCCACATTGTGCTCAGCCTGATAACTTTCAATAATTTTTTCAATGTCTTTTATAATTTTTCTGTCACTTCTGCTAACAGTATCAAGACTTCTTAAAAAATCCAGCATACTTCCGTATATTCTTTTTTGGGCATATCCCCAAAAATTATCGTTTTGTTTCGGATCGTACCTTCTGGCAAGTTTAACAAGCTCTTCAAGCCCGATTGACACCAAATCATTAAATTCCACACTGCTTGGAAGTCTTTCTTTAAGCCTCGCCGCCATAGCCTTGACAGCCGGCATATAATCAACCGCCAATTCATCTCTGTAAGTTTTCAAATTTTCTTCATAAGGATTCGTCAGTGTCGGTGTCATGATTTATTCTTTGCAATATTAATTTCTTCTTCTTCAATCTTCTTAATAAATTCATAACTTTCAAGAATAAAATCTTCTTTTTTTTCTAGTTCTTTTATCTGAACATCCAATATATCATCTATTTCATGTTTGTTAAAATACATTATTTTTTTAATATCCACATATTTTATAAAAAATGTAACACTTCCTAAACCTAATAAATAAAAAACCGCGGTAATCAAAAATGTAGCATATAAAAATTCCTGAAAACTGAGATTATGAAGTATGGAAAAAATTATTCCGATAAAAAACCCGCTAGAAGCCAAAAAAAAGATAAAATTTTCTCCTCTCATTTTTCACCTTTAAAACCCTGAAAATATTTTTCTGAAAAAGCGTGTAATGCCTTTTTCTTCTTCTAGCACTTTTCGTTCCGAAATTTTTGCAAGCTTTCTTGCAACTTTAAAAATCTGCTCACTAGGAGCTGAGAGAGGGTCTTCTTTAACAAACAAAACTCTTTTAATTGAGGAATTTGTTATAAGTTTATCTTTTTTTATATGGCCGATCATTTGTAACCTGAAATTCGGATTCAGATTACTTTTGGCAACGTTTTTGATTTTTGTAAAAATATTTATAGCTTCTTTTTCACTTGCAACTTCATTTAATAACATAAAAGCCAGTTCTTTCTTTTCACTTATGATTTTAATCATTGCGTACGCATCGGTTATTGCAGCAGGTTCCGGGACTGTCACTACTATAATATCATCAGAGGCTTCAAGCCACATCTGAACCTTTTTATCAATACCCGCACCCGTGTCTATTATAAAAAAATCATAATCATTTAAAAATTCAAGCTCGTTAAAAAACCGGCTTAAACTCACCTCATCCGCAAAATCCATTATTTCATCACCGCTTTTTCCGGGAATCAATACAAAATCTTTTTCAATTTCAACAATTATATCTTTTAAAGAACATTCGTTTTTTAAAACGTTGTATATATTTTTTTTAGCGTTAACCTTAAGTATGACATCCAAATTGGCAAGACCTATATCTGCATCAAATAGCGCCACTTTAAATCCCAGCTTATGCAATGCATAACCCAGGTTTGCTGTAACGGTGGTTTTACCCACCCCGCCTTTGCCGCTTGTTATTGAAATAAAACGTGTATTTTTAGGGCGTGTAATATTGTCCGTTTGTAAAAGTTCTTTTAATTTATCCGCTTGAGTTTTCAATTAAACTCCTTATTTAGTATGCCTTTTAATAAATAATCCGCCCCCGCCTCCATCAAATCATCCGGAACTTCCTGACCGATAGAAAAATAACTGACTGGTTTTTTCGTATCAAGAAGAAGTGAGAATATGTTACCGTAAGTTTTGGTTTCATCAAGCTTTGTAAAAACAAAAGTATCTATGGGAAGAATTGAGAAATTCTTGTATATATCAACAAGGTCTTCATATTTAGTAACCGCTGAAAGAACCAAATTGATATTTATTTCCGCAAAAGTGTCAACTTTAAGATAACTGGTTAATTTTTCTATTTTTTCTTTATCATGCTGAGAACTTCCGACAGTATCGATCAAAATATAATCATTGTGTCTCAGAGAATTTAAAGCGTCCCCGAAATCGCTCGGATCAACCACCGTTTCAATAGGAAGCCTCATCATTTTCGCATATGTCATAAGCTGTTCAACCGCACCTATTCTATAAGTATCAAGGGTAATTATCCCCACTTTGTGTCTTTGGGATAATTTATATGCATAACGCGCCGCAAGTTTTGCTATAGTAGTAGTTTTTCCAACCCCCGTAGGGCCTACAAACATCATAATTTTTTTATGTGGAGGCCTGACTTCCCTTTCAACCCTGATAGGGACCATTTTTTTAAGGAGGGTATGAAAATATCTTTTAATTGTATCCCTGTTTTTTCTCATTTTTAAAGGCATATATTTAATTGTGAGTTTCATAATTTCATCAAGATGCTTTTCACTCATCCCGCTTGCCCTGGAAAGTGCGTAAATTTCGCTAAATTCCGGAGGCAGTTCAAGTTCGTTTTTGTTTACCATATCCCATACCGTCGCCTGCAGAAACTTTAAGGTATCGGCAATTTGGGATATCTGATTTTTAAGTGCAAGTATTTCCTCGCTCTTTTGGGGTTCAAGAGGATTATTTTTGGAAGTGTGGTTTTTAACAGGTTTATAATCAATTGAAGAATCATTATTTGAAAGCGAAGATATTTCTTTCGCCGCGGAACTAAGTTTAAGCATAACCTCTTTTACATGCTCTTCATCGCTTGTAACGCTCTTTCTTGGTTTAATGTTGTCTTCTTCTACAGCTACAACTATTTCATACAAACCCTGCGATGTCAAAGTTTTCTTTTTAATTTCTTTGCTTGAAACAATAACAACATCATCGCCTAACTCTTCTTTCACTTTGTTTAACGCTTCAGTATAAGTCGGTGCCGTAAAAGTTTTTAGCTTCAATTTAATCCTTTAATGCAAGTGGTACCAAAACGGAATCTCTTTTTTTAAAAAAAGGATGCGGTATTTTTAACTTTTCTGTTTCAATTTTAACATTATTATACAATATTATATCTAAATCTAACGTTCTAGGGGCATTTTTAAAGCTTCTTTTTCTTCCGAATTTTTTTTCCGTATAAAGTAAAAAGCGCAAAAGCTCAAACGGTGAATAATCGGTTTTTACAACAAATACGGAATTATAAAAATCAGGCTGCTCAAGATATCCGAACGGCGGGTTTTTGTAAATAACAGATGTTTGAATTATATCTATTTTAGGATGTTCGGAAAAAAAAAGATACAGTTTTTTAAATCTTCTTATGCAGTTTCCCACATTACACCCTATTCCGATAAGAGCGATGTTTTTTTTATTACTTTTTTTTATTTTCGCCGGGAAAAAAGTTGCTTTAATAATTTGGTGTATTTTATCATTCTCAATTCTCAATTCTCAATTCTCCATTATCAATTATTTAGGCATTCCCCTACCCGCAATATATCCGTAAATTCTTCTTATTACTCTTTTGACAACTGGTGTTAAATCCCCTTTTTTTACCGCTCTTTTTATTGTGTTTATATCACCTAAATATTTTGCCGTTTTATAAAGAATTGTTCTGATTTTTCCTATACTCATTTATCTCCTTTTATTTAATAGGCTTAAAGCAAAATAAATAATATTGTAATTTGTTATTGGTATATCGGTTATCAGTGTATTGGTTATTGACGTTTTTATGATTTTTCATTTTATCGCTTTCTTTCGCCATTTTTCACCCTCCCCCGCCACTTTTCAAGTGGCCGGGTTCGCTACGCTCATTTTCACCTTCTTTCACTTTTCACTTTTCACTGTTAACTGTTTACTGTTCACTAAGCACCTCAACCTTTCCGTCTAACGTTATCATAACCATATCTTCAATCCTGACGCCGAATTCATTAGGTATATATATTCCGGGTTCTATTGTAAACACCATACCTTCTTGAATTTTAATTTTATTCTTTGAATTAACATAAGGCCACTCATGTATATCAAGCCCGACACCGTGTCCCAATGAATGAACAAAATATTCACCGTATCCGGCTTTTGTAATTAGTTCCCTGGCAATTTTGTCAAGTTCGCAAATTTCCATTCCGATTTTTATGTTTTTAATGGCCTCAAGTTGCGCTTTTAAGACGATATCATAAATTTTTTGTATTTTTTTGTTTTTAAATTTCTGATATTTGCCCATTGTAATACTTTTACCAATACTTATCGTTCTTGTCCTGTCGGAACAGTATCTTTTATATTTTATTCCCGCATCCAATAAAAGCAAATCATTAGTTTTAAGTTTTTTGGAAGTCACTTTTGCATGGGGTTTTGCGGCATTTTCATTAATTGCCACAATAGGTTCAAAACTGAGTTCTCTTCTTCCTCTTTTTGTAAGAAACTCTTTAAATCTGTAACTTAATTCATATTCGTCCATACCAGTTTGGATATGTTTTGAAAAATTTTCAAAAGCCTCAGCACCTTTTTTTACCGCTTTTTTTATTATTTTCAGCTCATCTTCGGTCTTGATCATTCTTTTTTTATGGGAAAGATATTTTTCATTTTTTATATTACATACTTTTGAGATTTGATTATAATCCTCGTAATTCCAGTTTAAAGGGTCAAGCACTATTTTTTTTATTTTATGCTTAAGAATCAGCTCTCTTGCCTTTTTTACCAAATCCCTCGCTTCAACAACCTCCGCATCGGCCTCTTCTTTTGCTTCAAGAGTATATCTTCCGTCCGTTACGACATATTTATAATCGCCTAATTTTAAAAAAAGAGCATTGTCGCTGCTCCATCCGCATTCATAATATATTTCATTTTCTTTATTGACTATATAATTCATTTTTCCCTCGCTTAAAAAAGGGCTAAAGCTTAATTAAGCCTTATTTGCAGCTTGTTGCTGAGCTTTAGCCTGTGCTTCTTTTGCCATTTTGATTTCATTAAGTATCTGAATCATGGCTATTAGTCCTAAATGGTAACTAAACGGCCCAAATCCTGTAATTGTCCCTGTGACGATATCAGAAATTAAAGATTTGTGTCTAAATTCCTCCCTTGCGGCAGTATTTGTCATATGAATTTCAACAGTTGGTAAATTGACCGCTTTGATAGCGTCTCTGACTGCAACCGAATAATGTGTAAGCGCTGCCGGATTAATAATGATTCCGTCAACATTTTCATTTAAACTTTCCTGAATCGCATCAACAATGTCACCTTCATGGTTAGATTGATAAAATTCGATTTCAAATCCGTTCTGTTTTGCAAAAGCTTCCATGTTTTTATTAATATCATCAAGTTTCATCGGGCCGTATAAATTTACCTCTCTGATTCCCAACATATTAAGATTCGGTCCGTGAATTACTTTTATTTTCATAAATTCTCCTTTTTTTGTGTTATTTTACTATAATTTGGCATAACTTTTGCTATAAAATTCAAAAAGGACATGTTTTGATTAAATTAAAAGCCGATTATGTTCTAACTTTAAACGAAAAATATGAAATCATCAAAGACGGGGAAATAATATTTGACAGTAAAATCATTGAAGTCGGTCAAAATTTAGACGATTCCCTTACTGAAATATATTTAGGCAAAAATTCCGTAATAATGCCTGCTCTGATAAATACGCACACTCATCTTGAATTCAGCTCAAACTATACGCATTTGGAATACGGTGATTTTATGAACTGGCTCAATTCCGTTTTAGAACACAGGGAAGACCTTTTCCACGACTGCAAAAGCGAATGTTACAAATCGGCTATTAAAGAAATGAAAAAAAGCGGTATTTGTGCGTTCGGTCAAATCAGTTCAACCGGAAATGATCTTAAATATCTGAAACACTCTCCTCTTAAAATTGTATATTTCAATGAAATAATCGGCTCAAACCCGGCGGCAGTGGATATGATATACCAAGATTTCCTTGCAAGGATAAGAGAATCGGAAGAAATCCAAAATGAAAAATTCAAAATAGGCTTGTCCGTTCATTCCCCGTATTCCGTTCATCCTATTCTTATGAAAAAAGTAATAGAAATAGCCAAAAATAAAAATCTGCCCATTCAAACACACTTTATGGAAAGTAAAATTGAAAGAAAATGGCTTGAAAAAGGCGAAGGGGAATTTAAAATATTTTTTGAAAAACACTTTAAAAACGCCAAACCTTTAATTAAACCTTTAGAATTTATTGAATTATTCAAAGACACCAAAACAACGTTTATTCATTGCGTACATGCAAATGAAGAAGAATTAAAACTTATAAACGACATCGGAGGTTATATCACGCACTGTCCTATTTCAAACAGACTTCTTAATGTAGGGCTTTTAAACCTTGAAAGTGTAAAAAATTTTTCAATCCCTTATAATGTCGCAACGGACGGTAAAAGTTCAAATTATTCATTAAATTTATTTAAAGAAATAAGGGCGGCACTTTTAATGCATACGGATTTACATCCGAAATATTTGGCAAAAGATTTGATCAAATCGGTTACGATTAATGCGGCAAACGCTTTAGGATTAAATAACGGAAGCCTGGAAAAAGGGAAAGATGCGGATATTATAACTTTTAAACTTCCGAATAAGGTTAAAAATTTAGAACTGTTACCTTTGCAAATTATTCTTCATACCAATAAAGTTGATAATTTATATGTAAACGGAAAAGAGATAAAATAATTATTTTTTATTTGAAATATTAACTATTTCAACTCTTCTGTTTAGTGCTCTGTTTGTTGCCGTGGTATTAGGAACCAACGGATATTTCTCACCATATCCTTTTGCTACGATTCTGTTTGAATCTATACCGAATTTATCAATTAAGACGTTTTTTACAGCTTCGGCTCTTTTTTGAGATAATTTCAAGTTATATTCATCACTTCCGATACTGTCGGTATGCCCAGCTACTTCAATTTTTAAATTCGGATTGTTCTTTAAAATTTCTGCAATTTTTTTAAGCTCAGGATAATATATTTTTTTAACCGCCGTCTTATTAAAATCAAAATTCAGTCTTAATGTGGTAATAATCGGACAGCCGTTATGATCTACAAGCATATTTTTAGGTGTGTCCGGGCATTTGTCTATGTTATCCGGCACTCCGTCCTTATCGGAATCTTTTACCGGCTCGCATTTCATTACTTTCACTTCAGGTTTTTTTGCTTTTGCAGTATTATCGTTCCAGCCTATGATCTTTTTATTTCCTGCCAAATCTATAACGGAAGTTGCCATCGGTTTTTCCGCACAGCCCACTATAAACAATCCTGCCGCCGCGGATGCAATAATTAGTTTTTTCATTCTTATCCCTTTCATATTAATATCTCTCTTTGCCCTTTCGCATTAGGAGGAGAGAGGATTCCCATTCTTTCCATCTGTTCAATAATATTAGCTGCTCTATTATACCCAATATTTAATCTTCTTTGAAGATATGAAATACTTGTTCTTTTTTCTTTTAATATTATCTCTTTCGCCTCTTCAAACAGTTCATCCAAATCATTGATTTCTTCAAGCATTTCACTTTCTGCAATAGTGTTAACTATTATTGTATCATAATCGGCATTTCTTTGGGATTTTAAATACTCTACAACTTTTTCAATCTCCTCTTCACTCGTAAACGGAGCATGAAGTCTTATAAGCCCGGTGATTCCGGGAGGGGTAAAGAGCATATCCCCCCTTCCTAAAAGACTTTCGGCACCAAACTGATCGAGTATTACCTTTGAATCGATTTTTTGGCCCACTTTAAAACTTATACGGCTCGGCAAATTGGCCTTAATCAGTCCCGTCACGACATCAACACTCGGTCTTTGAGTGGCTACAATAAGATGAATACCGCTCGCCCTTGCCATCTGCGCAAGTCTTGCAATGGAATATTCGACGTCTTTTCCGCTTGTCATCATCAAGTCGGCAAGCTCGTCGATGATAATTACAATGTAAGGCATTTTTTCATTTTCACTTACTTTAGCATTGTATCCTTCAATATTTTTCACCCTCGCTTTAGACATAAGTTTATAGCGCCTTTCCATTTCTTTCACCATCGAGTTAAGTGCCATAATGGCTTTTTTAGGCTCTGTAATCACAGGTGTCAAAAGATGCGGAATATCGTTAAATATTGAAAATTCCAGCATTTTAGGATCTATCATTAAAAATTTAAGCTCATCGGGCGAATTTCTGTACAAAAGAGATAAAATCATGGCATTTATTCCCACGCTCTTACCGCTTCCGGTCGTCCCGGCTATCAGTAAATGAGGCAGTTTTTTAAGGTCGGTTACAAACGGGGCTCCGACTATATCTTTTCCGAGCGCTATCGTAAGCGGTGATTTTGCTTTTTTAAAAATGTCGCTTTCAAGTATTTCCCTTAAGTAAATAGTTTCGACTTTTTCATTAGGAATTTCAATCCCGACAACGTCTTTACCCGGAATCGGGGCCTGAATACGAATAGACTGCGCTTTTAAAGCCATTGCCAAATCATCCTGAAGTGAAAGTATTTTAGAAACTTTAATGTGAGGCAGAGGTTTAAACTCAAACGTAGTAACCACTGGCCCGACATAATACCTGACCACATCACCTTCGATTTTAAACTGTTTTAACTTTTCTATTAATATTTTAATCTTTTTATCAATTTCGGCTTCGTTGATTTCTTTTTTAGCTGATTTCGGCCTGCTTAAAAAATCAATAGGGGGAAACTTCCAGTTTTTAGGTTTTTCCCTCTCACCCGTTTCAATTTGTGATAAAAGTTTTTTCGTGTCTTCCAATTCTTGAACGTGGGTAACATGATTGTTTTCATCAGGTGTATTATTGTCCGTATCTTTAGAATGTTGAACGTTTTGAGAATTTTCATTTATATCGTTTGAAAATTCTTCATTTCTTTCTTTAAGTTCTGTATTCTCAATAATTTGTTCATTCTTGTTTTCGTTGTTTTCTTCTGTTATCCGTATATTGTCATCTTGAATCTGTGGTTTTGAATCACTTTGATTTATATCATCGGTATCAAGTTCTATATTACTTACGTCGGTATCAAATTCAGCCGGATTTATTTCCGTCGTTTGTTGGTGAGTGTTTATATTTTTTTCTTTATGTAAAAAATTAAGGATTTTTTCTTCAAACATTAAAAACAATCCCCATAAAAATATCACGAATATAAGTAATCCTACACCTGCTATTCCGATATATTTTTCCAGCGTGTCTACAAATAAATTACCTATAATACCCTTGTGAAAAAGCATTGACTGTAAAAAAAGAAGGTCAAAAAATAAAAACACCCCTCCAAGTACTTTTACAGAAACATTGGAATCGTATTTTCTTTTAAATCCTAAATACGCCAGCAAAAATAATAATACCGGAAGGAGATAAGAAAGAAAACCGAATAATTTAAAATTCGCGTTTCCTAAAAATTCCCCTATTTTACCGACTATCGAGGGTTTTGGTATAACAGTCGCAATCAACAGATAAATTATTAAAGCAAAAACCAATATATATATACTTTTACGCAATATCAACCTTTTTAATTGAAATTTTATCAAAATAAAATTACAGGTAATTTAGCAATGTCAAATTGTTAACTTTTGCAATTGAGGCAAGAAGGGCCTGATACGATGTCTGAAGAGAATTTAACTTCATTGTCGCTTCCCCCAGATCAGTATCAATATTATCAGACTGAAGCTGCTGCACGTTAAGGGTTAACATATCCGTTCTTTCAATCGTTAAACTGAATTCGTTACTCACGGCACCGATTTTTGCATGAGAACGTCTTACATGATCGGTAATATGGTCAATCGCTTCAATAGCCCCCTGAATTCCTAAATTTCTAGGATTTTTTTCACTGTCCGGATAGTTGTTGCCGTTTTTAACGGCGTCTATTGCTTTTTGAAGCGTTTCAAAAAAATCAACCTGCGGTTCGTCAATAGTAATTGCATTATTAGCCTGAAAATACAAGGAATTATTTTCGGTATATATGCTTAAATCAATTTTTGTCGGATTATTTGATTTGTCTTTTAAATAAAACCTGCCTTTATCATCCACACCTGTTGAAACTTTTTCTTTAGCGTCAATAACAGCTTTATTATAATCATCCGCACTGTTTGATGTCGGCAAATTACC
>Ga0256842_1002414_pt1 | contig 13449 bp, 12 predicted proteins | sample 4559240metaG_FD_185973 | JGI IMG/M metagenome (GOLD analysis project Ga0256842, IMG submission 185973) | Hydrothermal vent microbial communities from Guaymas Basin, Mexico - 4559-240 | ecosystem: Environmental > Aquatic > Marine > Hydrothermal vents | place: Mexico: Guaymas Basin | collected...
GAACTGTGTTTAAAAGAAACGATAAAGTAGAAGATTGGATGAGATGATACTTTTGTATCTTTTTAACAGGTTTAAAAGCTTTAATTAAGTATGATTTTTATAAAGGTTGTCTTAAGCCTTAAAATACAGTAGGTATTAAAAGGTTTTGCAACAATATATTTTTGTGGGATGTTGGATAATTACCTAAAGAAGAGAGTTAGAGAATCCCAATATAGAAAAACTGTTTTGATAGAGAGCAGATAAATGTTTATGTGTGCTTTTTTGAGCGGTTGATGTAATTAAATATGTATTACATATTGATATTGTCCATTACCTAAAATTTGTTTCTTTTTAGTGATTATATATACTATATTAGTGAGGAATTAAAATTGCTATTTTTATTGTAGAGAGATTAGTGTCCTATAGGGATAGAGGTGTTTTTATGTTTAGGATGTCGAAGAAGAAGATTCTGATATTTATCGATTTGACAAACAGCGATACTGTGGAGTTTGCTGTTGTTAAAGGGAAAAATATTATAGAAAGCGGTAGTTGTAACATAAAAGAACTTGAAAAAATTAAAAAGGATATGAATGTAAACTACGCAAGTATAGCTGTTTTGTCGGAGTTGAGTTACTTTGATATTGCACGTTTGACTGTTAGAAACAAAAAATTGATGCGCACAGCTATTGCACGATATATAAATGAACAGTCTGTATTTATGGAAAGCTATATTTCAAGATATAAGGAGATAAACAAGAGTGGAGATGTTTACGATGTCGCTTTGTGTGCTTTTCCAGAATCCGATATAAAAAGAATTGAATATATAAAAAGTCTTTTTATTGTTGAATATATAAAGCCAGTGGAATATGTGCTTGTAAAAATGGCTAAACATTTAAATCCGAATGCAGATAATGTAGTGTGGACTCATAATGGACTTCAGTTGGAAATAGAGATTGATAGGGACTGTATCAAAACAAAATCTGTAAGGCCATATAGTGAAGAAGAGTCCATAGATAAAACGTTTTTTGGTGAAAATACGGTCTTTTTTGAAGAAAGCTTAGATAAAAACAATTATGTAGAATTGGATTTAAAGGCTTTGTCGGTTGCTCACATATATGGATTGTTGTTTGTTGATAAATATTTTGATTTTATTGATGAAAACTATTTTCATAATGTTGTATCGTTTGAGTTGTCGAAGTTTGTTTTTGCTTTTTCTACAGTTGCTGCTTTGGTTTTTATGTTGCTTGGTGCAAATCAATATTTTACGTATGTCGATTTAAGTAATCAATTTGAGCAAAAAAGCCGCTTGTTACGTCAAAAAGAAAATTATATAAAATCCAATATGCCCCCGCAGGATGAAATTAGTGTTTTATTTGAAGTTGCCAAATTGCAGAAGAAGTTTAAAAGTCAGTTGGATTTAGGCAAATTTTTGACTTGGGTAACAAATATAACTCCAAATAACGCTATCATTGACAGTATGAATATCGCGGTTTTTAAAGAAGAAAAAAATAATAAAAATACTGCTATTGCGCCAAATGCCAAAGGTGTGTCCACATCAAACGATGTAGTATTAAACATAAACTCAAAGAATTTTAACGTGGAGATAAAGCTTTTAATTGATGGAAATTATAAGAAAACTAAAGATACAGCTTTAAATTTTTTGAAAGAGTTATCATCAAAAATCACGACAGAATCTAACGATTTTACGTATAACGAAAAAAAGAATCAGGCTATTTTTGTTACACGTTTTAAAGTAGATGGGAGTAAATTCTAATGGCAAAACCTATAGGTCAGCTATTAAAAGAAGCGGGAGTGATACGTGAAGAACATATACAGTATGCTATAAGTGTTCAAAAATCTGTGAAAAAAAGATTGGGAGATATCCTGTTAGATTTGGGATTTGTTACCGATTACGAGGTTGCTGAAATTTTAGCAGAGCAGGCTCAGTTGGAATTTCTTGATTTAAATTCCGTATCGCCATCAAAAGAAGCCCTTTCTATGATACCAAAAAACTTTTCTATGCAAAATAACATACTGCCAGTGTCCATAGAAGACGGTAAACTAATAGTCGCCATCTCAGACCCGTATAACGATAGAGCTAAGGCTATGGTGAATCGTTTTGCCAAGGGTGGTGTTGTATATAAGGTATCACCCGCAACGGAGCTTGCAAAAAAAATAGAAAGATTTTACTATCTTGCCGAAAATCCCATAGAAGAAACAATATCGGCAATGGTTAATGATGTTGTAAATGGGAACGCTATTTCGGTTGAAAACTTGGTTAATTTAATTATCGAAGATGCTATAGATAACGGAACGAGCGATATACATATAAATCCATCGGAAAACGTTACACTGATATCTTATAGAATTGATGGTGTTTTGCAACTGTTTCATACAATGCCAATCTCCGTTCATTCAAGGATTGTATCAACTGTTAAAGTAAGGAGTGGCATGGATATAGCATCAAGCAATGCTCCTCAAGACGGTGGAATGAGCTATGAATTTTTACACGAGAAATTTGATTTTAGAGTCTCAACAACACCGACACTTTACGGCGAAAATTTGGTTATAAGAATACTTGGCGGACATTCAAGACAGATTTCTCTTGAACAAATAGGATTTGGAAAAACTCAATTAGAGCTTGTCCAAAAAGCTGTAAATGAACCCTTTGGTATAATCTTGGTTACAGGTCCAACAGGAAGCGGAAAAACAACGAGTCTTTACGCAATGCTTAGAAAGATTAATACAATGGAGAAGAATGTTTTAACAATAGAAGACCCTGTAGAATTTAAAATTCCTTTAGTACATCAGGTTGCTGTAAATCAAAAGGCAAATTTAACATTTTCATCTGCCATTCGTTCTTTTTTGCGTCAAGACCCGGATGTAATGCTCATTGGAGAGATAAGGGACGAAGAGACGGCGACGCTTGCGATAAGGGCTGCATTAACAGGGCATTTGGTTTTATCGACTTTGCATACAAACGACGCCATAGGAGCGATATCACGTTTGAAGGATTTGGGTATTGGTAACTTTCTTTTATCTTCATCTATTACTGCGATAATTGCTCAAAGGTTGGTAAGAAAGCTATGTCCGTTTTGCAAAGAAGAGATTGAGTTGAGTGTTGATGATAAAAAATATTTGGGCGTTGATATAGAGAAGGCTTATAGACATAAAGGTTGTGATAAATGCAAAAATACCGGCTATTCCGGAAGAATTGCGGCTTGTGAGATAGTGTTTATAGATGACAGGATTAGAGAGATGCTTGCCGATAATGCTTCTATAGTTGAAGTAAAAAGGTATTTATCCGATAATAATATGAAAACCATGAAGGATGCCGTTGTAGATTTTGTATCTGAAGGCTTGGTTGATATAGATGAAGCAAAAAGGGTGTTTGGTGTGTAGTTATGGGATTTTTTGTCTATTCTTTTATGACTGAAACAGGCGATATAGTAAAAGATATGGGTAATTACGAATCGGTTTATGAACTTTATGAGCATCTTGAGTCAAGTGGAAAAGAAATATATAGGGTTTTTGAACTTCCCGATTTTCTTGAGCCTATTTATAAATATGTTGCCATAGGCAGGGCAAAATTAAAGGATATATCGGAGTTTGTGAGAAATTTATCTGTTTATATGGAAAGCGGCATAGCGGTTCAAGGCGCTTTAGAAGATTTAAAGAATGCCTCAAACAGTAAGGCTTTGCGGTATGCAGCCAAACAGATGCTGGAGATGCTTGATGAAGGGTATTCATTCTCAGATGCTTTGCAAAAAACAGGCATATTCCCAAAGATTGTTATATCTATGGCAAAAATCGGAGAAACATCCGGCGGGCTTGAAGATACATTGAAGGATGCAGCAGACTATTTGGATAGAATTATAGCTATACGTTCAGCAACAAAAAGAGCTTTGATATATCCTACGTTTAGCCTTTTTGCTATCTTTGGTGCCTTTATCTTTTGGATTGTTTATGTTTTGCCGCAAATTACCGAGTTGTTTAAATCCCAAGGAATTGCATTGCCGCTTGCAACAAGGATGCTTATAGCAACAAGCGATTTTACTCAACAGTATTGGCAATTTATGCTTATTGGCATAGTCGGTATCGTTATATCCATTCCGTTTTTACTTAGGATTAAGAAGGTTAAATATCTGTTTCATAGAGTACTTTGGAAAATGCCAATAGTGGGTATGATTATAAGATACTCGCAGACGGCTTTTTATTTTCAATATTTAGCGCTTTTAACATCGAGCGGAGTTACGATAACCGAATCGTTGGATACAATGGAATTTGCCGTAACTAATAGCTATTTTTTAAGCCTTATAAAGGGAATGTTAGATAGGTTAAAAAACGGAGACAGTTTGTCCGAATCGGCTAAAGATTCAAAGGCGTTTGAGCCGATTGTAATAAGAATGATTGCTGTTGGTGAAGAGACGGGAAATATGGATTCTCAGATGAAAAGGTTGTCTGATATGTATTACACAAAAGTCCAAAATATGGTTGAGATTATTGGAAAACTCATAGAACCAATAATTTTAGCGTTTATCGGTATAATGTTTATATTCTTTGTTTTGGCGTTGATTGGACCTATATACGGAATGCTTGGTAATATGACAAAGTAATTTGTCTGTTGACAAAATAAGAAAAATGTGTCATTGTCTAAATAGAAGAACTGTTGGAGTTAATTTATTTGTTAAAAATTTTTATGGGAGGTTATTATGTTGGGAAAGGTGAATCTTAAAGGAAGGTCGGGTTTTACATTAATTGAGCTTGCTATTGTTTTGGTAATTATTGGTTTGATTTTAGGGTCTATACTAAAGGGTCAAGAGATGATTAAAAATGCCAAGATGAAAAGGATAAAAAGCGACGTAGACGGTATAGTGGCAGCAACCTATTCCTATCAGGATAGGTATAACTATTTACCCGGTGATGATCCAACAGATAGAAGTGGAAACCCGCCTGCAGGGTTTGGTGCTACAGGTTGTAGAGGCGGAAACGGTGATGGTCTATTTGGTTCAAGCAATGAAAGAACATGCTTCTGGCAGGAGCTTGCCGGCGCTGGATTTATGAGCGGTGACCCGTCTCAAAATGATGAAATAAAAGTGGCAAAAAGGACTCCGTTTGGTGGTAGATATCTTGTTAGATACGCCAATAATATAAATAGTTCAGGAAAGAGTGGAAATTATATTTATGTTGAAAATGTACCCACTGAAATCATAAAATCGTTAGATGAAAAATATGATGATGGTGAATACAATAAAGGTACAATTCAGTGTGATTATGATTATACTACGAGCAGAGCATACGCGGATATTTACTGGTTGGCATTCTAAAAGTTAACTTTGATTAACTTGTAGGAAAATCGGTAGGCCTTTTTGGTCTGCCGATTTCTGTTTAAGCGTTCAATACATTAATATATTCTTTTCTTTACAAAACTAACCCTATGGATATAATTTCGGTATGGAAAGTAAATTATCGTTTTTCGGCTTAACCGATGAGCCGTTTAGATTAACGCCGGATGTTGAGTATTTTTATCCTTCCAGTTCGCATCAGGAAGCGCTTGAACTTTTATCTTTTTTTATTAAAGATGGTGATGGCTTTGCTTTATTGACGGGCTATCCCGGAACTGGAAAAACCACACTTTTAAGAAAATTCTTAGAATCGTTGCCAAAAGAGTGGGAATTTGCTCTTATAGTTACGCCGATGCTTTCTCCAAAAGAGTTGATAAAATCAATTTTAAACGATTTAAATATACAATCTAAAGGTGATGATTTGTCGGAAAATTTGGATATCTTTCAAGAGCATCTGCTAAAACTTGCAAGAGAAAACAAAAAACTTCTGCTTATTATAGACGAAGCCCAAAGTCTCCCTATAGAATCTCTTGAACAGATAAGACTTTTATCCAATATAGAGATGAAGAGCGTTAAACCTTTGCAGATATTATTGGTTGGTCAACCCGAGCTTGAAAAGATGGTAGAAAAACAGGTTAGACAGCTCAATCAGAGAATAACCGTTAGGGCTTACCTGATGCCATTAAGTGAAGAAGAAACGAGCGATTACATACAATATAGAATGGCTAAGGCAAACGGTTCGGTCTCTTTTGAAAAAGCTGCAAGGAGCGAAATATTTAAACGAACTCAAGGTATACCGCGTTTGATTAATAGCATTATGAAGAGAGTGCTGTTTTTGGCATATTCAAAAAAAAGAAGAACTATAACAAGGGAAGATATAAAAAATGCCGCAGAATCATTGGGATTAAAGCTTGAAGATATAAAAATCTCCATAGCTATTGGCATTATTATTGCTACAGTTGTATTGATGATTATTATGTTTTACTTTTACGGCAGATTTTGAGGTTGCTATTATGAAAAAGAATGGTTTTACGCTTATAGAAGTTGCCATTGTTATGGTGGTATTAGGGCTTATATTAGGTCTTGGTATCCCTATGATGAAGATGCTTATGAAACAGAATAAACTTACCCAAAATAGAACGGCGGTTAAAGAAGCAAAAGAAGCTTTGATAGGATATGCTTACGCAAATGGAAAATTTCCCAAATATAACGGTAATTATCAACTTCCATATACATTGCTTGGCACAAGGCAATCCGATGCTTACGGCAATACTTTGGTTTATGATGTAAATAACGCTCTAACAAGCACAACCAGTGTAAGTGATTTATGCAAAATAAGCAGTATTTCAGGAAGGCCAACAGTTGACGGACAATCTGTTGTTTTTGTTGTAATAAGTAAAGGAAGTGATTATAAGCTTGACCCTGCTAATGATACAACAAATGGGACGTATGAAAACCCGTCTCATCCGTATAATGAACAAACAGCAAATGATATTGTTGAAACATATAGCTTCAATGAGTTAAAAAAATGGTGTGGTGACAGTGGATATCTTGATAATAGTAGTAGTAGTGGCGGTGGTGGTAGTAGCGGCGGCTCTTCTTATACGTCGCCCTATGCAGCTTTAGCCGATCAGGCTGCAAAGATTGCTGAAGATTATCCCAATGCACCACCAAAAGCTTCGGATTTATCATTACCAAATGGCTATAGTTATAAAAAGAGAGGTAAAATAGCAATTTTAAGATATAAAGGCAAGAGAGCCATTTTAAGATATTCAAGAAGTGGCGTAAGAAGTATAAGGGTTAGATAATGACTTCATTATCAAAGAAGAAAAATTTTTATGTCATTGTAGGTTCTATTGTGCTATTTGTAACCCTTGGATTTTATGCTGTTGTTAGTAAGAATGTTGATTCCTTAAGAAGCGATTTGAGTTTTATGGATAGCCAGCTTAGGCAGGCGAGTGCCAATGAAGGAATGATTAAGTCATATCTTGCCTATAAAAAGAAATTTGGTGATATAGAATTTATTAATGTTGAACCTGTATTTCTAAGAGCTAATTTTGACTTAAAAAACGCTCTCTATAAGATAAATAGCATAATAGATTCTACCTATAAGGGTAAAGGATACTTTTTTTTGGAAGAGTTTAGCATAGGAAAAGATATAGATAAAGATGATGAAGATGAGGATTTTAATACAGACGATAACAACAAGGATTATGCTTCTATTGTAATAAAAGGTAAAAAGGTTATGCTTTTTGCAAGGTAAAAAATGAAAAATTACGTTATTTTTGCGGTTGTTGCCATAGCTTTGTATCTTCCATATTATATGAGTTCTTATTTTGTTGAGCATAGGTATATTGAAAAGGTGCAACCTGTAAATCTTCCGCAATTTTCAAATAAAAAGATATTTGAAGAAAGTAACATTAGAGTTTCAGCTCTTTTTAGGGAAAAATCTAAGGTTGCAAATTTAAATAAAAAGGCTGTAATTATTAGACATAAGAAGTCAAAAAGAAAGATGCCTGTCGTTTTGACTATGATTTATGCCAACGATAAAACTAAGGTTTGCACCATAAACGGCAGTCTGTTTAGGGAAGGTGAATACAAGAGAGGCATAAGGGTTTTAAAGATAGAAAACAAGCGAGTTTTGGTGGAAACAAAAAAATCAAAAAGGTGGTTGGTTTTAGATGTCCTTGCAAATAAAAAAGGTTAGTTTTTTTTCTCTTTTGATTGCTGTATTGTTTATATTTGGTTGTGTAGAATCGGATAAAGCGATAAAAAAACGGCACATAAAAGACAAAAACTCCATAGAAAGACAATTGCACTATCAAAAAAGACAATCGTTTTTTTCGCCTATTAAGCTTCGCCCTATACAAAAGAAGATAGACATATTGGACTTAGCAAGAGTGAATTTTTACGCAAAGGGTATATCGTATAAAGACGCAATTGTTCAAATACTGCAATCAAAATCAGTAAACGTAGCCTTTGATAGCAGGCTTGATAACTTTATTACTCAACCGAACATAGATGTATCGTTAAATAATGTTACGCTCAGAGAAGCTTTGAACACTATTGTTGGCATAGTCGGTGCAAGTTGGCAAAGAAAAGACAAGACTATATGGATAACGCCATTTGAGACTAAAACTTATGATTTGGGTTTTTTGAGCATAATAAGAACATCAACTTCGTCTTTGGGTGGAGATGTTTTAGGTGGGCAAAGCGCATCAGACACCGATATTACAACACCGTTAAAAGGTAGTTTTGCTATAAGCTCAAAAAGCACAAAAAATAAGGGCGATATATATAAGGTCATACAGGATAACATAAAAGCACTGCTGTCTAAGAACGGTCAATTTACGTTAGACCCTGCAAGTGGCGTATTGATGGTTAAGGATAGACCACAAAATATAAAATTGATAGAACAGTATATAAAGGCTATATATAAAAGCTATAATCGTCAAGTTGTAATAGAAGCAAAAATTATAGAAGTAGGTTTAACCGATAGTTGGAAACTTGGCATAGATTGGAATTTGCTTTCTGAGAATTCCAACTTAGGTCAGGTTATAAATGTTGGGCAGCAAACAATTGACTTTGGAAAAGATAACCCTGCTTTAAATCTTAATATCTCAAGAATTTTTCATACGGAGAATACCCAAATAACCCTAAATAGCGTTGTTAATGCGCTTTCTGAATTTGGAACGGTAAAGTTGGTTTCCGAGCCGCATTTAAGGGTTATGAACTCTCAGCCTGCCATACTATCTGTAGGCCGTTCTATTAGCTTTATTAAAAAAATAGAGATTACGACAGAAACGGTTTCGGGTGGAACATCCACTACATCACCAGAGGTTGATATATCATCTATATTTGATGGTATAGTATTTGGCATTACACCGTTTATAAAAAGTAACGGAAGTGTTTTGTTGAGAATAGTTCCCATAAAGAGCAGCCTTATATCACTTCAAGAAAAAAACATAAGCGGGAATACATATACGCTTCCACAAGTTGATTTGAGAGAAGCTAGCACAGTTGTATCGGCTACAAGCGGTGATATTATAGTGTTAGGCGGATTGATAAGCCAGCAAACCAAAAAAAGCAGCAACGGAGTTCCTGTGCTTTCAGAAATACCTGCTTTGGGTACGCTATTTAAACAACAGGGAATGTCTAGTGATAATGTTGAGCTTGTTATTCTCTTAAGACCTGTAATAGTTCAATAGCATTATGAGTAAACTATACGACGCTATCAAAGAGATAGAAAACAGAGAAAATCACGACAGTAATATTCCAAATTTTACTAAAAAAGATAACAGACCGCCATATTTGCTTATTTTTGTTACCGTTATTTTTGTTGCAATTTTAGTTATATCGGCTATAGGTTTAAGGAGTAAGATAAAAGGCTTATCGGTAAAGAATAAAAAAATCACTCATACAACTATTGTAAGGCATAACAACAAGTCCGTTTCTTTGAAAACAACAGTTATAGAAAAGAAAGAAAAGAAAGAAAAGTCAATAAAAAGAGAAAAAACGGAAAAAATAATAGTAGTAAAACATAATGTAAAAGTAAAAAAAACCGAAAAGCCCAAAGTAAAAACATCTAAAACGAATATTAAGAAAAAAAATGCCTCAAAAAAGAAAGGTTATGCAAACAAAAAAACAAAGATTAAGAAAACTTATAGAACACTGGTCGATAAAAAACCTGAAAGCGAAAGTACGTATGAATTGCTAACAAAAGCTGAGTCAAACAATATTCACATAGCCGTTGAAGCTTATAGAAAACTGATAAAAAGGTTTCCAAATAACGTTTCTCTCTATAATAACCTTGCTGTGCGATATATGAATGCCAATCTTTACAACGAAGCAGTCGGCATATTAAAAAAAGCCCTAACCGTTTCTGATGATGATGATATAAAGTTAAATTTAACAATAGCCTATATTAAACTTGGACGTTACGACGACGCAAAAAAAGTCTTTAAAACAATCAACTCCTACGATATAAAAGATAGAGCTTTGTTGAATAGTATTGTAAAAATGTTAAATAAACAATAACTTATTTGCCGATTGCAACCATCCAAAAAACCTTAGCGTCTTTAAGATTTTTTTTGTCAACGGCTTTTATGCCTATGTGTAGTTTTTTTCTTTTTTCTTTAATTGTTATGTTGTCTATATATACGAAATTGCCCTTAATTTTGGCTTGTTTCCACCCTGTTACGCTTGTGTAAATCATAAAATTTTTGTATTTTTTGAAATTCTTTATCGTTGCTCCAGCTTTTGTTATGTTTTTATGAATTCCTATATCGGGATAGCGTTTTTCTATGGGAAGATATTCTTCATGATTTATAACATATTTAAAATGCTTCATTGTAGACCAATATTTGCCAAGAATTGGCTCTCTTGGCATTAGATAAAGTGGCGTATCCTTGCTAACAGCACCTGTGTCTTGAGTTAAAATAGCTTCAAAACCCTGTTTTTTTGCTTCTTCTATGACAAACTTGTTGTATTCGCCATAGGGTATTGCAAAAGCATAAGGTTTGTAGCCTAAATATTTTTTAAAAAAATTTATACTGCTTGCAAGTTCATTTTTTATCAAATCTATATACTGTTTTTGGGTTAAATCTTTGGGTTTGTATGCCATTCTTGGATGGGAGTAGCTGTGTGATTGAAAATCAATGTTGTGAGCTTGCATTTCTTTTATCTGTTTGATTGTCATATAGTCAGGGTAGTGTTTTTGTATTGCCTTTGTTGGCAAAAAAACTGTTGCTTGAAATTTATATTTTTTAAGAATAGGGAAGGCATTTGTATAAACCGTTCTGTATCCGTCGTCAAATGTTATGACAACGCTCTTTTTAGGTAGAGTTTTTTTGTGTTTTATCATGTTTACTAACTTTTTAAGTGGCATTATCCTATAGTGATTGTCGTATAGATACTTCATCTGTTTTTGAAAGTTTTCTATTGAAAGATTTGTTGACGGTGTTCTTGAGTCGCCGATTTTGTGGTATATTAAAATGGTTGTTGAGTTTGATATCTGAGCTATAATAATTATAAACACGATTGTTAGAGATGATGCAAATTTTTTCATAAAGATTTTATAATATAGTATAATTTAAAAAGCAATAATATAAATTTTTCCTTGACTCAAAAAAACGATAATTTTACACTGTATATAGCTATATTAAGCTAAATTGCGGTAAAGGTACTAAAGGAGAGTTGTTATGAAAAATATTCCGCTTAAAAAACTGTTTTTCTTTTCTGTTCTAATTGTTATTATTGTTTCTGTTGCTTCGATAACCGTTGGTTATATGTATTCTATCGATAATGCCAAAAAGACAGATACTTTAGCGTCTCGAGATGTTCCGCTTCTTGTAACCTTAAAAGGTATGGAGCTTAGTGTTGCTCGAATTGATTTGTATTTAAAGAGCGCTGCTTTAACAAAAAGGGTAGAAGATTTAAAAATTGCCGATAAAGAATTCCAAGCCACTCTAAAAAAGGTTGATACAGCTTTGGCATTGCTTAAAGATAGCGATTTATCACTTAAAAAAAAGATAAAGTTTATAAAAGCTCATTTGATTGAGTTTTACAATTCAACCAGAAAGCTTGCTATTGCTTATATAAACGACGGTAACAACCAAACAGACGATTTAAATTCTCTTTTAAAAAAGTCGGATAAAGATGGTGAATTGGTTAGTAGTAGCGTGGATAGTATCGTAAACTATCAACAAAAGAAGGTGGATTTATTAAGAGATAGGGTTAAGCATGACAATAGGATGGTAATAACTATATCCATAGTTATGCAACTTCTGGTTGTAGGTTTAATTATAGGTCTGTATTTTGTTATATCTGCATATATGATAACACCGCTTATCAATGCCGTTAAGAAGACAGAATATTTGGCAAAGGGCGATTTAACCAAGAAATTTAATGTCATTACGGGCAACGAGATAGGTATATTAAAAAAGGGTATCAATACCGTTATTGATAGTATGAGAAATATAGTTAGTAAACTGCACGAAAGTTCCGATAAAATGACCGAGCAAGCAAACACCCTTTCATCAACAGCCACACAAATCTCGTCATCGACTGAAGAAACAACCCGCAATATGGAAGAGATGGCAAATGCTATAAGCGATATAGTTCAAGCTATTGATGGCGTTGCACGTTCATCAGAAAATGTCAATATGCTTGCTCAGGATGTAGGAAATGTAAACCAGCAGATGATTGAAGATATAGATGCAAGGCTTCACAGGATGGAAGAGAATGCGGCTTTGGCAAAAGAAGCAATTAAGCAAATAAACGAAGTAGGAGACGCATCAAAAGAGATAGGCAAAATTGTGGGTGTCATCAACGAAATAACCGACCAAACAAACCTGCTTGCCCTAAACGCCGCAATAGAAGCAGCAAGAGCAGGTGATGCTGGACGCGGTTTTGCCGTTGTTGCAGATGAAGTTAGAAAATTGGCAGAAAAAACACAACACGCAACTGAAGAGATTAGAAATATGGTAACCAAGATGCAAAACGATACAGAGATAGCTATTGATAAAACTCAAAAAGCCGGTGATATGATACTGTCCGAAGAAAAAAAGGCTCAGAGTGATAAGGAGCATATAGAATCGGTTGTTGAGAAGGCATCCAAGGTTATAGATGAGCTAAATTCAACAAGCGCAGCAACAGAGGAGCTGTCATCAACGGTTGCTGAAATTGATATGCAGGTGAAAGAGGTTGTTGAAGCATCCAAAGAAAATGCAAAAGCCGTTGAAGATATAGCAAAAATTTCCGAAGAGGTAAAAGATTTATCCAACGGCATAAATGAGCTTGTAAAGGTATTTAAGGTATAAAATTGAAGGATTTCCTTTTCATCTTATGAAGCGGAGGTAGTAGTTGAATTTTTCATGATAGAAAGATTTTTGCTTTTAATTGAAAGTAGTGCGATATTTTCCCTTGACCAAAAACGCCATAAGTGTTAAAAGATGGCGTATGTATGAATTGAGCGAAAAGAACAAAAAAATTTCAGAAATGTTTTCTTCTATTGCGCCTACATACGATTTTTTGAATCACTACCTAAGCTTTAATATAGATAAACTATGGCGAAAAAAAGCGGTTTCTATGCTTGAAGGCGATACTTTGCTTGATGTTGCCACAG
>Ga0256842_1002415_pt1 | contig 13438 bp, 14 predicted proteins | sample 4559240metaG_FD_185973 | JGI IMG/M metagenome (GOLD analysis project Ga0256842, IMG submission 185973) | Hydrothermal vent microbial communities from Guaymas Basin, Mexico - 4559-240 | ecosystem: Environmental > Aquatic > Marine > Hydrothermal vents | place: Mexico: Guaymas Basin | collected...
ATTTTATCGGAATCGTATGCACATAAAGGCAATAAAAATTCCAGGCTGCACCAGTTACAAACATCTACAATCGGATTAATTTGATTAAAGTTCTTTTGTTTAATTGCTCTATTCAAGAGCGCTTCACTGCTGGGTCTATGCTTTGTCGGATCAATTCCTATCTTACGAAAAAACTTCCTAACTTCCGAAACTCCGGGAACAGAACCAATTGAAATACCACTAAACTGGTGATGATACTTTCCCGCTAATTTAATCAATTCTTCGAAAGCCGTTTTATCATCCGGCATAGATACATTTTCTATCTCGGCCATTGCAATTATAATATCTAAATCTTCGTTTATTTTCCACATAATTCGATTCCTATCGGGCAATGATCGCTGCCCAATACATCTTGTTGGATAAAAGCATCTTTCACTTGGGGCATAAAATCTTTGTTTACAAAGAAATAATCGATTCGCCAACCTGCATTATTCTTTCTGGCATTGAATCTATAACTCCACCAAGAATATTGATGTGGTTCCTGCACAAATTCGCGAAATGTATCAACGTAGCCATGATCTATAAGCTTATCTATCCAGGCTCGCTCAATTGGCAAGAAACCTGAAACTTTGGAATTTGGCACAGGGTTTTTCAGATCAATTTCTTTATGAGCAGTATTATAATCCCCGCATACGATAACATTTTTCCCGCTTTTTACAATCTCATCCATAATTTCCAACATCCGATCGTAAAAATCTAATTTGTATTGAAGGCGTTCATCATCCTTCTGTCCATTAGGAAAATAACAATTTATTAATTGGAAATTATCAAATTCAGTAAGAATAAATCTCCCTTCTTTATCAAAGCGTTCTATTCCCATATCATAAGAAACTTTTATCGGTTCTGTCTTAGAAAAAATTGCTACACCGGAATAACCTTTGCGTTCAGCACTATTCCAATATTTATAATATCCTTCCAATTCTAAAATTTCTATAGGAATTTGCTCTTCTTGTAATTTTGTTTCTTGCAATCCAATAATATCAGGATTTTCAGTTTTCAAATAACCTATAAAATCTTTTTTAACAGCAGCTCGCAAGCCGTTCACATTCCAAGAAATTATTTTCATAAAAACTCCTTATAAAACTTATCCCTCTAACATCTCGGCAAACAGTATTTTAAATTCATCGGAATCCATAACTTTTTGAGCAGATTCAAAAAAACCTTCAGCTTGGAACTCATTATTTTTTTCATAGATTTTTGCCTGTAATGCCATTTCCAATTTATCGATTTGTTTTACAAAAGCAGCTTCAGGAGTTTTACCACGATCAAATTCTTCCCACAACTCGCACCAAGCTTTGGAGTTTGGTAGTTTACTAAGAACTTTTTTCATTGAGCTATATTCCAAAAGGAATTTTTCATTTGGGCTAACATCATCATTAGGGGTTAAATCACCTGCATAAATTTCGCCAACTTCGTGCAATAAAGCCATCTTAATAATTTTTTCAATATCCAAATCCGGTCTATATTCATCTGCAACTAACCACGCTAAAATTGCCGAAGCAAAACTATGATCGGCAACAGATTCGCATTTTTTTTCCGACAAACCGCCTTGCAACCAACCTTGCCGCAATAGATTTTTTAATTGTGCGAATTCAAAATAAACTTGTAACAGGTTGTTTTTTGAGCTTAGAATCTTATCATAATTTTTAAACTGCATGATTTATCCTTTGTGGTATATTCCTAATAAAAATTGCCTCTGAACTAAAAAAAGATCAAAGGCAATTAATTCAAATCGAACTATTATTTCTTATTATTTTGCATTTGAGAAGAATATTCAAACATATCTTCCAAATTATCGAATTTATCAAAAATAGCCAAAGCTTCTTGCAGTTGAGTATCTTGCTCGATTCCACGTTTATATCCGGCTTCAATGCCAAATTTCTTTTCGATAACACCACTTTCGATAGATGTTTTCACCCAATCAAAAACGCTATCGATTTCAGCTTCGGTAAACTCGATATCTTGTTTTTTCACATAATCAAAGAAATCATCCATCAGTTTTTCATCAGCAACAAAATCTTCTGTTACTTCAGCTTCATGATCTTTCATATAATCAACTGTGAAGTTAAAGAATGTATTATTTCTTCTTAATTCCACACCGAAATCAGTAAGACGAGATTGCTCAATCTCAAGATCAGGATTTATACCACCGCCGCCATAAACTACGCGACCTGAAATGGTATGATAAACGTGATCTCTACTTTTTTCAACAGCTTCTTCTTGTAGTTTTCGAATCTCTTCTAAAGTCATTTCACCGCTTAAAACTCTTGGATCTTTATACAATTTATCATTAATATCTTTGTGAATACAACGACCGGAATTAATGTAATATTTTGCAGTAGTAATTTTAATTCCATTTCCATCAGAAAGTGGGAATAGACGTTGAACTGAACCTTTCCCGAATGTAGTTTTTCCAACAACTAATCCTTTATCATAATCTTGCATAGAGCCGGCAAAGATTTCGGAAGCACTTGCTGAAGCTTCGTTTACTAAGATCACAATCGGATATTCTCTATCTTTTGTTTCATAGCGAGTGAAATATTCTTCATTTGTTCCGTAAGCACGACCCTTGGTAAATACAACACGTTTGCCTTTTCCTATAAATTCATTCACCGCATTCACTGCCTCAGAAAGCAATCCGCCCGGATTAGCGCGCAAATCAATCAACAAGCCTTTTATGTTTTCACTTTCTACTTCTGCTAATGCTTCACGTAATTCTGTAGTAGTATTTTTATTAAATTGTCTTATGCGAATATAACCAACATTGTTATCTGTAACAAAAGCATAAGGGACACTATCAATTTTGATAATATCACGAACAATCTCAAATTCCATTTCACCTTCCACACCGGGACGAATGATAGAAATAACAACTTTAGTTCCCGGCTTGCCACGCATCAATTTAATTGATTCGTCAGTTTCCATTCCAACCACACTTTTGCCATCAACTTTACTGATTTTATCTCCGGCATGAATACCCATTCTATAAGCTGGAGTCCCTTCAATAGGTGAAACAACTGTTATGTAGTCACCTTTTTTATCGATAGAAATTCCTAATCCTCCAAATTCTCCTTGAGTGCTTGTAGTAAATTTTTCAAAGTCGTCCGGTTTGAAAAATACAGTATGTGGATCGGCTTCATCAAGCATACCTTTAATTGCAGAATCAATTAGTTCATCTACTGTAAGTTCTTCGACATAATTATCTTTTACTTTTGAGAAAACTTCCGTAAATAATCGCATCTTTTTATAGATGTTTTCATTATTTGCATCATTTGCTGCATCAGCTCTAGATGTTCCGAAAAGAATAAATGCTATTAGCACCCAACCCAAAACACTAACAGATAAAATCAACTTGCTCTTGTTCATTTTCATAGTTTACCTCATTATTTCTAGAATTTTATTTCTTATATCTTCTTGGATAGCACCAATTTCCTGCTCTCCATCTATCACTAAAAAACGCTCCGGCTCAGCTTTTGCAATATCCAAATATCCTTGTCTAACTTTTTTGTGGAAAGATAAGGATTCTTGTTCTAATCTATCAATAGCTCTTCCGGAGATTCTACTTAACCCGACTTCTGCAGGAGTATCAATCAAAATGGTTAGATCAGGTTCTAAGCCATAAGTAGCATACACTCTGATCATATCAATCATTTTCCTATCCAAATTCCTAGCAGCGCCTTGATACGCAATTGTAGAATCGTAGAAACGATCACAAATCACAAATTTACCTGAATTTAATGCAGGCAAAATCCATTCCCCTGTATGTTGGCTTCTTGATGCCATATAAAGTAACATCTCAGTTTCAGGCAACATTTCTTTATTTTCAGGATCCAAAAGAAGTTTTCTTATCATCTCGGAAATCTTGGGTCCCCCGGGTTCTCTTGTCGCTAAAACATCAATGTTTTTATTTTCTAAAAATTCTTTTAACAGCCTAGTCTGAGTAGATTTTCCGCAACCTTCTACTCCTTCAAATGTAATAAATTTACCTTTCATTAGTTTCCTTGACCGAAAGCACCATCAGAAGCGCATCTTCTTCGGGATTTTTATAATATTTTTTTCTTTTTCCAACAATACTAAAACCATTTTTCTCATATAAATTTATTGCAGCATAATTGCTTTCTCTAACTTCCAAAAAAATTATCGGACATTTCTTTTCAGCAACATACTCAATAACAAATTTTACTAATTTCGTTCCTAATCCCATTTTTTGAAATTCAGGATCAATTGCTACATTGGTGATATTGTATTCTTCATACAAAAGCCAACCGCAAATATAGCCGACAATCTCATTTCCCGAGTATAGCACAAAAGCATCGTGTTTTGTTATTTCCTCAGAAAACATTGCTTCATTCCACGCATCACTAAAAATCTCTTTTTCTAATCTTAATACGTCTTTAAGATCGGAAAATTCCATTCTTCGTATTTCAAAAATTCTTTGCTGTGAGTTATTCATCTTAACGTTATTATGCAAATATGTTACAATTAATAATATAGCTTTTGGCCTGGATAAATCAGCACAACACCGTTAGTTTTTTTCTTAAGTTTATTTTTTTGAATCAACGTAGCAGTTTTTACTCCCAATTTATTGGCAATTCCACCAACAGAATCACCTCGTTTAACAACATAAATTTTTGTTTTATTAATCGGTTTTCCCACCAATTTCAGTTTTTGTCCGGGATAGATAACATTGGAAGTTAAACCGTTTATGCTTTTAATATTTTTAACAGTAGTTTTGTATTTATGGGCTATTTTAGATAAATTATCTCCTTTTTTCACAATATGCTCGGTAAAATATCCGGCATTCTTTTTTTGGAATTTTTTATCTAATTCAGCTAACTTCATTTCATTTTTAACAGCATCTATAGGAACAGCGATCTCATATTTTCCCGGAGGTAATACAACATCAGTTACAGCCGAATATTTTTTACGTTTTCTTTCATAAATTTTAATCCAAGGATTTAACTGCCAAACTCGGCTGATATTTGTACCTTGATATTTTGCCCATTCATCAATTTTATAATAACCTTTTAGCTCTAATCGTTCAAATTTTATCTTGGAAAGTATCGGTTTTTCCCGCTCGAATTTTTTCCCGAAAATCTCTTCTTCATTTTCAAAAATCATTTTGATGGCAACTGCTCGCCAAACATATTTATTAGTTTCGTCAACTTGCATAATCAAATCGAAGAAATTATCTCCGCCTTGTTGACGAATAATCCGTGCAATGCTACCAGCTCCTGCATTATAAGCGCACATTGCCAAAAGCCAATCTTCTGCTCCGCGATCTTTTAGATAACTGTAATTATTTTTTAGCAAACTTGCTGCTTTTTCAGTAGAGATAAAAACGTTTTGTCTATCATCGATAAAATCATTTATCCGCATTCCAAAGCCTTTTGCAGTGGCAGGCATAAATTGCCAAATTCCTCGAGCACCAACTCTGGAACCGGCCAAAGGTGATAAATTGCTTTCTGCAATTGCTAAATATTTCGCATCCAAAGGAATTCCTGCTTTAGCAAACACACTATCAAAATAACTAAAATATTTCCCACTTCGGGGAATATATTTATGAGCGGATTTTAACTCAAATTTATATATTTCTTCGAAGCGATGATAAAAGCGTTCATTGCTAAGATCAAAAATTCTTCCGGCAAATTCAATTGAATCCGGAATTACAAAACCTTTGTTAACAGCAACTCTGGAATTAGCAATTTCAAGAGCTGTGTAAAGCGAATCAGTAATAAATTGATATGTTTGTAACTCTTTATATAAAGAGTCAATCTCCATATCCTTTAGTTTTAACAGTTCAAGATTTTCGTCGTTCTTTTCTTCGGTAACTTCTATGGAAGCATCTTTTTTTCCCCGTTTATATATTTTATATTGCAGATTATAAAATGTGGAACATCCATTTAATACTGTTCCTAAAAATAATAAGATTATAATTCTCTTCATTTTATTCCTGCTCCATTTTTTTGATAGCAATTCATATATTCACCACTTATCACATCTTTTACCCAATCCTGATGTATGAGATACCAACTTATAGTTTCGTCTAATCCGTCATCAAAATTTATTTTAGGAGACCAACCTAATTGATTGTGTATTTTGTTTGCATTTACAGAATATCTTTTATCATGGCCGGGACGATCGAAAACAAATTCGATCAGATCCAGTGGTTTCCCCATTTTTTTAAGAATCTTTTCTGCCAAATCTATATTGGAAATTTCATTTTTAGCAGCAACATTATAAATTTCTCCTGATTTTCCTGAATGCAAAACTACATCTATCGCTGCGCAATGATCTTTAACATTTAGCCAACTTCGACTATTTTTCCCATCTCCATAAATAGGTATAGGTTTATCTTGCATTGCATTGCAAATTATTTTTGGGATTATTTTTTCTGGGAATTGATATCGACCATAATTATTGCAAGATCTAACAACATTAACCCTTTGACCGTAAGTTTGATGAGCAACACGAATTAAAAATTCGGCTGCCGCCTTACTTGCCGAATATGGATTATTTGGTTCCATACGATCGGTTTCTATACTGCTATGTCCTTTTTCTACAGAGCCATAAACTTCATCTGTAGAGATTAAAACAAATTTCTCGATTTTATGTTCTCGGGCAAAATTCAATAAATTTTGCGTTCCGATTACATTTGTTTCTAAAAATATATCCGGATTTATAATACTGCGATCAACATGAGATTCCGCAGCAAAATGGACAACAAAATCAGGATTAAATTCTTCATAAACGTTTTTTACATCTTTCTTATTGGCAATATCGCCTTTCATAAAAACATAATTCGGATTATTCTCGATTAAACTTAGATTATTTAAATTTCCTGCATAAGTGAGCTTATCAAAATTTATCACTCTATATTCAGGATAATTATCCAAAATATAAGAAATGAAATTGGCTCCGATAAAACCGGCGCCACCGGTAACTAACAATATTTTGCTTAGATTTTTATCAGTTTTGAATTCTTCCTTAAAGAACCCAAAATCTTCATCAACATATTCTATCATCTATTTTTTCTCTTTTTTTTTCTAATTAATAAAGATTAACATTAATAGGAAAGCAGGAGCTGAAATCATTAAACTGTCAAAGCGGTCTAAAATTCCGCCATGACCGGGCAACAATGAACCGCTATCTTTTACTCCAAAATCCCTTTTAATAACAGATTCTATCAAATCACCAAATTGACCGAAAAAGCCTGCTGCAATAGCCATAAATATTGCTTGAGTTATTGTAATATCCTTCACATATTTATACGCAAATGCACTGATAAAGGCAAATACAATACCACCTATAAAACCTTCAATCGATTTTTTAGGACTTGCTTTAAATACGCCTCGATGCTTACCAAGATTCATTCCAACAAAATAGGCAGCAGAATCCGTAATCCAAGTAATTATTAATAAACCTGTAATAAGACGTGGTCCGTTATTTAATTCACTTACTTTATAAATTGCGGACATAAAAAAAGCAACATAAACAGTGGCAAGCAAACTGAATGCTATCCGTGTAGCAGCATTTTCCAATCTATTACTAAATAAATCAATAGCTGTTACAACTGTGAAAAGTAAGAAAATTGAAGATAAAATATATAGTTGATCTCCATAAATAGAAGCAAAATAAACTATCATTCCTAAAAGTATCACAATCCAAGGAATATCAATATCCTTTTCTTTTGCCATCAAACGCATTTCCATAAGGCTGATAAAAGTAATCGCAGCCACAAAACCGGCAAGCCAATATCCGCCAGAGCTAAATATAAATAGCAACAAAGGTATAAATACAAGTGCTACACCGGTTCTTTTAATTAATTCCATTTTTAAAATTCCTTTATCTTTTACCAAATCTTCGTTCTCTTGTTTGAAAATCTGCTATTGCTTGTAAAAATTCTTCTTTCGAAAAATCGGGCCATAAAGTATTTGTAAACCAAAATTCTGCATATGCACTTTGCCAAATTAGAAAATTGGATAATCTTTGCTCACCTGAAGTTCGAATTATTAATTCCGGATCAGGCATATTGGCTGTATAAAGATAGTTTGAAATTGTGTCTTCATCCATCTCACCAATAGAAAGTTTCCCTTTTTCAATCTCACTATGCATTTTTAGAAATGCTTCAAAAATTTCACGACGGCTTCCATAATTCATTGCTATATTAAATTTCAACCCGTCATTATCCCAACTTTTTTTACAAGTTTCTATTACTTTTTTATTATAATTGGCGCTTAATTCTTTTTCACTGCCAATAAATCTTATGTTTACATTATTTTTTCTTAGTTCTTCGATCTCTTTATTCAATGAATCCATTATTAATTTCAGAAGATAATTCACTTCTGTTTTACTTCTTCCCCAATTTTCTGTGGAAAAAGCATAAACAGTGAGATATTCCAAATTGATATCTCCTGCAATTTCTACAACTCTTCTTAACGCATCAACTCCTGCCTTATGTCCAAAAATTCTTTTTTGTTTATGCATTTTTGCCCAACGTCCGTTTCCATCCATAATTATGGCAATATGCTTTGGCAATGGGCTTGCTGTAACTTTTTTTTCTAATTCTTCTAATTTATTCATAGGAATCAATTATTCTCCGCCACAAATTTAAGGTATGCGTTCATAAACTCGTCTAAATTACCATCCATAACCATACTAATATTTCCGGTCTCATAATTGGTTCGATGATCTTTTACCATTTGATAAGGATGGAAAACATAAGATCTGATCTGATTTCCCCAACCAATATCGGTTTTAGAACCTTCAACTTTTGCACGTTCTTTTTCACGCTCTTCTTCATAATATTGATATAATCTAGCTTTTAAAACTTGCATAGCAGCTTCACGATTTTTTATTTGTGATCTTTGATTTTGACATTGAACAACAATATTGGTAGGAATGTGAGTAATTCTTACTGCGGAGTCTGTGGTATTTACACCTTGCCCGCCTTTGCCTGAAGAGCGGTAAGTATCAATTCTTAAATCTGCTTGATTTATCTCGATTTCAATATCATCATCAATCATAGGATAAACAAAAACTGATGCAAATGAAGTTTGTCTTTTACCTTGAGCATTAAATGGAGAAATTCTAACTAAACGATGGATTCCAATTTCACTTTTCAGATATCCATAAACATAATCTCCGATAATTTCAACAGTTACACTTTTTAGTCCTGCTTCTTCACCATTAATTATATCGATTACTTCAAACTTATATTCGTTTTTATCTGCCCAACGCTTGTACATACGGAAAAGCATCTCTGCCCAATCTTGAGATTCTGTTCCTCCGGCACCGGGATGAATTGTTAAAATAGCGCTGTTACTATCTGTTTTCCCATTTAAAAGAAAACGAACTTCGGCTTTATTTACTTTAGGAATAGAACGTTCCAAAACTTCTACAGCTTCAGACAGCAAACTTTCGCTAAAATCTTCTTCCAACATCAGCTGATAAGTTTCTTGTTCTTCTTGGATATCGAGCAAGATAGCATCAGCCTCTAATTGCGATTTTATTCTATTGGATTCTTTTATAACTTTTTGAGCATTTTGGGAATTATTCCAAAAATCCGGCTCATTCATTTTTTTTTCTAAATCAGCTACTTTTTCCTGCATACCGGCAGTGTCAAAGTAACCTCCTAATATCTTTTATTTTATTAACTAAAACCTCAGATTCATTCAGATATTCTTTATATTCCATCAATTTTCTCCTATCAAAGTTGCAAAAATTTATATCTGCGTAAGAAAATAAAAACAACTTGTTATGTCAACTTTCCAATGCAATCTGCAAAAACAGAATTTTATAAATATCTACCGGGCAAGAGATAATGTTTTACTTCTTCATTAAAATAACGGTCTGTCATTGTTGATATAAAATCTCTTACTTTCTCAGCATTATTGAATTTTTCTATATACTCTCTGTTTTTATGATTTAAGAACTGGTAATAAATTTTTGAATCTGTTCGTTCTTGCTCTAAATCTTCCATATATTGATCGAACATTAAGCTCATGCTTTTATTAATAACAATTTTTGCATTTTTCACATGCTGATTTGTATAAATTCTTTGATAATTAAACTTTTTCAAATTCAATAGTTGGGAACTTGTTTTTTCATCAAATGCAATATAATCTTTGCCGTAGCTATTTAGAATAACGCTTTGAACCAAAGTGTTAATTATTTCTCCGTTTGTTTTCCCAAGATAGTCTGTGCATTCTTTGGGAATTTCATTTGGATCTAAGATTTTATACCGAATTGCATCTTCGATATCTTGTCCGATATATGCAATTGTATCTGAAATCCTAACTACACAACCTTCCATAGTTGCCGGCATCCATGAATATTTTTCACCGTTTTTTTTCTTTTCAATATATTTTTTTATCTCAGCTTCCGTTTTATTCCAATCAGGAATCAAGCGAGTATTATGCACTTCCCCATCATGAGAGATTATTCCATCTCTAACTTGGAAAGTCAGATTCATTCCCTTACCTCGTTTTGTGATATAGTCAACCACATTTAAACTTTGGATATTATGATGAAAATGCCCGATTCCATATTTTTGGCAGCAAGCAGATAATGCAACTTCACCATCATGTCCGAAAGGAGTATGTCCTAAATCATGACCTAAAGCTATCGCTTCGATTAATTCTGTATTTAATCCTAAATTTTGTCCTATTGTTCTGGCAATTTGAGATACATAAGTAGTATGCAAGCTTCTATTTGTCATCTCTTCATCAAACATATTAGTAAAAGAAAAAACCTGAGTTTTCCCTTGATATCGACGATATGCTCCACTATACAAAATCCTGTCACGGTCAATAGCAAAAGGAGATCTCATATAATCATCTCCCTCCTGATAAGTTCTAATTGCACTTTCTTCTCTAGTTGCATATTCACTAAAATGTGATGTTTTATTCTTACGATTTGCTTGTAATATTGCTTTTAATTTTTCGTTATTAATCATTTTTCATTATCCTTTTATCTTCCGATAAATTTGGTTTTATGTTTTCCAAAGAACATTTTTTCCTAAATTTTAGAAAATATGGAGGAAAACCTTCTTTTCGCTTCATCTCTTCGAAATAAGTAACAATATGTCCTGCCTCAGGATCTCGGCTAAAGCCCTCTTCATACATACTTTCAAAATCAGGTCGAACAGAAAATTTATCAACAATCCATTTCGCGTAATCTTGATCATCTGTGGCTATCCAAACTATTCCTTTTCTTTTCATTATTCTATTTAATGTGTCTATAAAAGCCGGTTGAATCAACCTATTTTTATGATGCTTCTTTTTGGGCCAAGGGTCAGGATGATTGATAAAAACTTTCTTAATCGAACCTTCCGGAATAACCTCAGTTACTTTATCATCGACAAAAAGTCTGGCAACTCTTACATTGCTGTGCCTTTGCACATCCAAGTTATTAATAATCTGTTTTAATCGTTTATCTTTAATTTCGATACCGACAAAGTTCCTGTTATGATTTATCAAAGCTCGCATGCGCAAAAATTCACCCATGCCGCTACCAATTTCCAGATATACTTGATTATCATTTCCAAATATTTCTGTAAAGTTCCACAATTTACGCTCAGTACAATCTATTTCAAAAAAAATTCTTTTCTCTTCCAAAGTCATTATAATTCCTTATAGATACAGTTTTTAAGTAAAAGTAAAAAAAAAATGCCTTGAGATTGTGTCAATCTTTTGCACATCTACACAAATTTTCAGCACATTTCCAAAAGATAGATTTTCTTCACTACCTATTAAAAAACATTTTATATTAATCACAATTATTCAGAGTTTTATTCCTAGAATTTTGCTAAACATAATAATTCCATAAATCTCCAATAATGGATTTTTAGGTAGCAAGTTTAGCTAAAAATTCGTTCATTATATGAAAGTTGAAGGTAAATTTAAAAAATAGTGATTTCCGCCACTCTTCCCAAATATTTTATAATTCTGACACATTGATAGCTAGGGCTTTCAAAGTTTTCCCAAATTCTAATTTTTCAGTTCCTAGATATCAAGACTTTCTTACTGTATTTTTCTTATTATGCTCCATTTCATCATGGTTTTTGCATATCCTGCGTAGATATCAAAGGTACCTACATCAAAGACAAATTTCTAAAATCCCATTTTATGGTGTAGATACCCTTGATCTTCTGTTTGAAAGACCGGAATCTAGTTTGCAGTAAATAGTATTAAACCGATAATTCCTCTGACAATACTAATCGAAGCCACAAAGACGTAAAACCAATTCAATTGAGGAAAATACATATAAACCATTGCCATTATTAATGTTACTACAATTCCCTGCAAGGAATCTGTTTTTTGTATCAATGAAGTTTCCCGTTCATCCGGTATGTGTCTTTTATGAACTGCAATTAATGCAAATAGAAAAGGTATAAAACCAATAATGATTCCTATAGTTCCAAATTTTAACATAGCTAAATAAGCCAAAATACCGGCCAATAGTTGACCAATAAACATAAACTGATAGTTCCCTTTTAATGTCATTTTACTCCTCCATGTAAAAGATTTCTTCAATGTTGGTTTCAAAGAACTTGGCGATTTTCATCGCACTCAGGACAGACGGAATGAATTTCCCTTTCTCAATGGAATTGATGGTTTGTCTGCTTAAACCAACCTTTTTTGCCAGATCGGCTTGAGTGATATTTCGCTTTGCTCTCCAAACTTTTAAATAATTTCTCAATTTCATTTTATTTACCTCAACTGCAATGTCCATTACAGATGATAATATGTCAAGTATAATTTACAAAAAGAAAAGTATAAGCGATATAAAAACAGGATATCAGAGATTGTGAAGTAAGAAAAACGGAATAATTATTTTTTAGAAAAGCTTATTTTTCAAATGGTTAAAGCAAGTCGGAAAGATTAGTTATTAAAACTTCGCATATTAATTCTTTGACAGTTTCATACTGTTTTCCGAATTAAATATTTAATACAATATATAAAAATTGGAGAAAAATATGAATACAATAGATATAGTCTATCATGAGTTGGAAAGAAGATTTCACACATTCCAAACCCCAGTTGTAGAATTGATCGAAGCTCAAACAAAAGATCCCTTCAAGATTTTGATTACAACACTATTAAGTGCCAGGACAAAGGATCAAACTACTTCCGCAGTTGTAACAAGATTATTCAAGCAAATTGATTCTTATGAAGATTTAAAAAAATACAGTTTGGAAGAATTGGAAAAAATGATTTATCCTGTAGGATTTTATCGAAATAAAGCAAAATACTTACAAAAAATGCCTTATATTTTAGAAGAAAAGTTCAATGGAACAGTTCCCGATACTATTGACGAGTTATGTGAATTACCCGGCGTGGGAAGAAAAACAGCAAATTTAGTGAGAGCTGTCGCATTTAAAAAGCCGGCAATATGT